>ENA-OQHY01000420-OQHY01000420.1-human-gut-metagenome-genome-assembly--contig:-NODE-420-length-24209-cov-10.587617_pt1 | contig 24209 bp, 21 predicted proteins | sample MGYA00242570_ERZ504733 | MGnify/ENA primary metagenome ERZ504733 (study PRJEB26092, sample SAMD00036219) | human gut metagenome | host: Homo sapiens | study: EMG produced TPA metagenomics assembly of... | reverse complement strand
GATTAAGAAAGCATACAGAAAACTGGCAAAGAAATATCATCCGGACAGTAATGAGGGAAATGCTTCGGCAGCAGAGCATTTTAAGGAAGTAAATGAAGCCTATGATGTTCTGAGTGATGAGAAGAAACGTAAACTGTATGATCAGTTTGGCCACGCTGCTTTTGAAGAAGGTGCCGGTAATTATGGAAACGCACAGGGAAGTCCTTTTGGCAGTGGCTTTGGCGGAGCACAGGGCAATCCTTTTGGCGGCGGTTTCCATGGCTCGTACAGTGATGGCAATGGTTATCATGAATATCATTTTGAGAATGGCGAAGATATGGATGATATCCTGAAGAACATCTTTGGTGGTGGATTTAAGAAGAGTAAATCATCCGGTGGTTTTGGAAGCAGCGGTTTCGGTGGCAGTGGATTTCACGGAAGTGGTTTTGGTGGATTCGGAAGCAATGGAACTGGCGGCTTTGGCGGTTCTTACAGCAGTAAAGGTGAGGATCTTCATGCAGAGGTTACTGTCAGCTTTGATGAAGCTGCTTTTGGCGGTAAGAAGGTTATCCGCCTGCAGAGCAGCAACGGTGGCGTCCAGAATTACGAAGTCAATATTCCGGCAGGTATTGAATCCGGTAAATCTATCAGACTTAAAGGAAAAGGATATCCGGGAGTCGGCGGAGGTGAAGCCGGTGACCTGCTTCTGAAAGTAAACGTTCAGGATAAACCGGATATAAACGGGAAGGCAGAGATATTTACACAACTGTAAATATCCCATTTACAACAGCAGTATTTGGCGGTGAGGCGAAGGTTCACACTATTTACGGTGATGTTCTCTGTAACATTAAACCAGGTATCAGTCCGGAACGAAGATACGTCTGAGAGGCAAAGGTATCGTTGCAATGAATAATCCGTCGGTACACGGTGATGAATATGCAACTGTACAGATTGAAGTTCCGACAAATCTGACACCGGAAGCAAGACGGAAACTGAAAGAATTTGAGCAGGAATGTAATGGAAGCCGCAGAAGCTGTGGATTTGGCAGCGGGAGTGCGGCGTGAAGAGTAATCAGAAATATTTTTGAGAATATAGTGAAGCAATTTTACAGAGAAACGAAAAGGATACATGCACAGTAACATTACCGTGTATGTATCCTTTTAGCATAATAGGGAAAAATATTCTATGAGCTTTTTCTGATATAAAATATTGTTTATCTGGGTTCTTTTCCATCACGGAAGAGCATCATCATTTCCTTGGTCAGGCTGATATTATTGCCCTGATCTGGGACTTTATCACGTTCTACCACTGTGCCATGGAGAGCTCTTCATGGTCAACGGTCAGGGTATCATCGCCGTCCACATCACAGAAGAATCCGAAAAGCAGGGTACCGCTGAAGGACCATGGCTGGCTTTTGTAATAGCGGAGATTCTTTACCTTAAGGCCAACTTCCTCCATTACTTCTCTGTGAACAGTTTCTTCAATGGTTTCTCCGATTTCTGCAAAGCCTGCGATAAGGGCGTAACGCTTAAATCTGCGGCCCTCATATTTGGAAAGAATGATTTTATCTCCGTTTGTGATTCCTACGATTACTGCAGGACACAGGACAGGGTACTCCTGATTGCCGCAGGAAGGGCATTCCATCATACGTTCTTTTTGGCTGTGCAGCATTGGCTTTCCACAGCAGCCGCAGAACCGGCGCTTGCTGTACCACTGGAAAAGCTGATGTCCTGTAACTCCTGCAAATGCCAGATGCTGTGGCCGGGCTGTCCGAAGAATCCGTACATCCTGAAATTCATAGTCCGGAAGCAGAGAGGTATCCAGCTCCGGGATCAGGTAGAAACGCTGATCATCTATGGAAAACAGATAAATAAAATTGTTGTAAAGATCAGCGATCTTTTCCTCCAACTCCCGGAAACGTGGGAAAGTAATATCTGCATCCCGTTCCTGGCGGGGAAGAAGTATACTGCCTTTTTCGTATGCAAGGATAAAGCTGTCTTTATCCGGGGCAGAAGGTTTGTATTCGTTGTGATAAGTATGTGGTGCGATGTCCTGAATCATATTGTAGATATCCTTTTCTTTATTTTGTTATAAAATAATTTCATAAGATTCTGATAAGATTATTTGTGAGTGTAGTTATAAATTCTTTATGGTTTATCAGAAAAATATAAGAAGATAATGAGTGGCAAAATAATACAGATTCATTATCTGTTCATAGTATATTCTTGGAGTTTTATAAAAGCAAGCAATAAATATTTATTCTGAGAAAAGACAATGTGTCAGATAATTTGATGATAATACAAAGAAAATTCATAGGTATACAAAAAGAATTAGATAGTTTATAATAGAATTTCAGAAGGATTAGTGTTAATATATGCGGAAATAGACAGGGAGGAAAAGGATTGAAGGTATTAATAGCAGATGATGAAATAAAAGTATGCCGTCTGATTCAGCATCTTGTGGATTGGGATGCCCTGGAAATGGATATTATTGGTTTCGCAAATGATGGGAAGACTGCTTATGAAAGTATTTGTGAAAAGAAACCGGATATTGTGATTACAGATATACGTATGCCGGTGTATGATGGGCTGGAACTGATACGTAGGGCAAAAGAAACAAATCCAGAGATTAATTTCATAGTAATCAGCGGTTACAGTCAGTTTGAATATGCACAGCAGGCAATTAAGTATGGGGTAAAAGACTACCTGCTGAAACCATTAAAAAAGAGAGAACTGGAAAACTCATTAATTGAAATTAAGGAGTCTCATGAATCATTGATTAAGAGTGCCAGAATAAGAAATGAATTGGAATCAATCATAGAAGCGTCAAGAGAGCATATACATGAGAATTTTCTTATGAAAACGCTCCAAAACTCAGCAACTAATCCGCTAAAAGCAGATATGAGTCTGGAACAGTTGAATGAACAGTATGGTTGTAAATTTCATAAAGGATTTTTTACAGCAGTCAGAGTCAGGCCATTTTTCTCAAAAAATTCGGACAAATCTGCCGGTGACAGTGAAGAATTTGTAATGAACAAAATTCATCAGATGGTAAAAGAAAAATTGGAGATATACTGCGAAACTTATATGTCTACAGTATATCAGGATGAAATCGTATGCATTTTAAATACAGTGGATAAAGAGATTGAACCAGTCAGAAAAAAGCTAAAACATTTGATAGTTAATGTATCTAATTTAAAAACTGTATTTCCTGATATCAGAATAAGGATCGGACAGGGAAATACACATAGTTCTTATATGGGAATCACGGATAGTTTCCGAGAGGCAGAACTGGCGATCATGAATCGAATGGGCGAAAATGAAGATACATATATCTGCTACAGTGAAGACAGTAAAAGTGGAAAAACTAAAGAAGAAATTTTTGACAGTGGTCTGCGAAATGAAATTCTGACCTATCAGGAAAGAATGGATATTGAAGGAACCCTCCGCCTTGTTGACAAGGTTGGAGAGAAATTGAAGCCATTTAAGTATGACGGAAAACTGGTTTATGAAGTTTTTGGTGAATTAGTTGAAACATTGCGGTTTGGTATGAAATATTCTCGTGAAGGCAGAAATCTTTTTCTGATTGAAGATTATAAAAAACAGTACAGAAGGATATGGGATTATGATGAACTCTTTCAGTGGATCAAATCGGATCTGTCCCGGGTGCATCAGGTTTATATGAAGAATATTCAGGATGAAGAGAGTAAACCGATACGTGATGCAAAGAAATATATCCATGATAATTTCAACAAACATATCAGTCTAGAGAATGTCAGTGAGTATATTGGATTTAATGCTGCCTATTTTTCTACACTGTTTAAGAAAGAAACAGGAAAAAATTTCCTTGAGTATGTGACAGAGCTTCGTATCCAAAATGCAAAGAACTATCTCATACAGACTAATTATGACATTGCGGAAGTAGCATCTGCAGTAGGATATAATGATCTGAAATATTTTTCTAAATTGTTTAAGAAGACAACAGGATTGAATCCTTCAGAATTTAGAAGGTTATATAGTTAATCAAAATGTGCAGGTGCAAAAACTATGAAAAAAAGAAATATATTTAGCAGACAGGCAGTTAATTTTTTGTGGGTTCTTCTGGGATTAGGGGCAGGTCTTCAGTTTATAGAAGTTATATGGGCTGCATCGAAAGGATATCTGGGATTCTTTTCTATGATGGTGGTTATTGTGACAGAGATGGTTATTACAGGAAGCATTTATGTGATTATTTATAAGTTTCTGATAAAACCATGTAATGAGACCAGAAAATTATTCAAACATTTTATACAGAGTGGAAGTTTTCAGGAACTGATTGATCAGGATTATCAGATTTTTCCAGAGCAGAATGAAGTAATGCAGAAGCTGGATTCCATATTGGATAAAAAGAACATTATTGAGTTATCGACAAAACATGCAGAACTTCTTGCACTGCAGAATCAGATCAATCCTCATTTTCTGTATAATACGCTGGAAGCAATACGAGGAGATGCGCTATGTGAAGGAATTGATAGTATTGCTGATACGACGGAAGCATTGTCTACATTTTTCAGATATACCATCACGGATACAGGAAATCTGGTTTCAGTAGAAGATGAACTGGAGAATGTAGAGAATTATTTTAAAATACAGCAGTATCGTTTTGGAGATAAACTGGATATGAGAGTTAATTTTCCGGATGACTATGCAAGGATCCTGGAATGTAAACTCCCTAAACTTACTTTGCAACCTGTAGTTGAAAATGCAATTTTCCATGGTCTGGAAGCGAAAGCAGAAGGTGGAGTTATCATCATTTCACTGGAGATGACAGAGAAGAAACTTCTGATCAATATTCATGATGACGGAATTGGAATTGACGAAGAAGAGCTTATAAAGATCAACCAGAGACTGGAGATAACTTCAGGGCCGCTGACAGAAGAGAAGCGTAAACGTGGAGGTATTGCTCTGCCGAATGTATCCAGGCGTATTAAGCTGTTATTTGGGGATGAATATGGAATACATATTTATAGTATTCCTAATCTTGGAACAGAAGTCAGGATATCGGTACCGATCATTACAAACAGGGAGCAGAGAAATCAGTGCAAAGAGAATTACTGAATATAGAAGGCGGAAAGATAAAAAAAGGGAATAAATGTTATATTTGATGATCTGTCTCTGGAACTGTTTCAGGGAGAAATAACAGGAATCGTATTCGATGATATTCTGGAACAGAAGCTCTTTATTGATATGCTGCTTGGAGATGTTTTACTTTATTCAGGAAAGATTTTTGTAAATGAGGAAAGGAAAGCTTATGAAGAAGCTGCCAGATTGTTAAAACAGCAGGTGGCGGTGATTGGTTCTAAAAGTAAATTACTGCCTTCTATTACGATAGAAGATAATATATTTCTTTTTTCAGACAGAAAACTGTTTCTGGATCAGAAAGAGTATAGAGAACGTTTCCAGAAGTTAAGGACGGAACTGAATATTTCGGATGATATGCCTCATAAAGTCAGAAATTTATCTGCCAAGGAAAAGGTTATTATAGAATTACTTAAAGCCTATGAGGAAAGAAAGAAAATTGTGATTCTGGATGAGATTACCAGCCTTTTATCAGAAAAGGATCTGGGAGAAGTGTTTTCTCTTATTGACAAAATGAAATCCCAGATGTCATTTCTGGTTACAGTAGGATTTGAAGATTTTATTATGGAATGGATGGAATCTATTGCAGTTGTTCAAAATGGAAGAACTACATTTGTATCTGGGATTTCTCAGTTAAACTGTAAGTTGAGTAAAGTTCTGAAAGCTCTGATATATGAAAATAAGGCAGAAACATTTGGAGCCTATGGGCAGAAAGTAATAAATGGGCAGAACAATGTATTAGAAGTAAGAGATGTAAGTACCTGTTATCTGAAGAATCTTAATTTTACATTGTGTTCCGGAGAGCTGCTTAAGATTTATTATTCAGATGAAAAAAGCAAGAGCAGTTTCTGGGAAATGTTTTCGGGAGAAGAGAGCATTGAAGAAGGACAGATTTATATTTCTGAGAAATTGTATAAGGTATCAAATATGAGCCAGGCAGTACGTGAGGGCGTAGGGTTTATAACAGAAGCACCGTATAGGAGCATGATCCTGGATAATATGAGTGCAACGGAAAATGTGAGTGTGCCGCTACATGAAAAGGTAAGAGGATTCTGGTTTGCGAAAAAGTATACCAGAAGTGTAAGTGATTTCCTTCAGAACGATGAGCTGAATAAGAAGAAACTGAAAAATATTGGAAATGCAGAACTACAGAAGCTGGCCTATGAAAAATGGCTGGTGTATCAGCCAAAGATTGTGATCATTGAGAATCCATTTACAGATATGGATATTAATATGAGGGAAATTACAAGAAAGATGATCGGAGCATTGCAGAAAAGAGGAATCGGAGTAATTCTTCTTACTGCTAACTTTGCAATTATGAATAAAATCAAGGGAGAATCCATGTTTCTTAAGCACGGTGTGCTGACAAGAGAAGAAGAATGGTAAAACAAAAGACGAATGTGCAATAATGATAAAAAATTTGGATAATTCGTCTTTTTGTACAAAAATAAGAAACAAAAGAATGTCCCCCTTAATCTAAATATCAAAAGTTGAAAAAATAGGACCTCAAAGTTAATATGAGTATACAAAATAACAAACGCGTAAAATAAACTAATGGGAGGGTTTACAAATGAAGAAAAAGTTATTAAGTGTCTTAATGGCAGCAGTAATGGTAGCCGGTGTTGGCGGCGTAGGTGCAGCACAGGTAAAGGCTGATGATGAGAAGATTCTTGGCGCAGGTATTTATTCAGCTTCTGATAACTTCAACTCTTATATTGGAAAAGCGATTACAAATGCATGCGATGGAATCTTTAAAACAAACATCGAAGATGGACAGAATGACCAGTCCACACAGAACAATCAGGTTGATACAATGCTGGCTAAAGGCGCTTCTGCAGTTGCAGTTTCTGTATGTGATGTAACAGCAGCTCCGACACTGATCCAGAAATGTAAAGACGCAGGAAATGTTCCGATCATTTTCTTCAACAAAGAGATAACAGATTACGATGTAATTAATTCTTATGAAAATGCTTATCAGGTAACATCTACAGGTGGAGATTATGGTGCATCTATTCAGGCACAGATGGTAATCGACTACTGGAAAGAACATCCGGAAATGGATAAAAACGGTGATGGAAAATTACAGCTTGTATATCTGATGGGTGACCCGGGACATACAGCATCCCAGCCGAGATGTGATTATCTCAAGAGCACAATCGAAGATGCAGGAATTGAGATTGACCTTCTTGCAGAAGATACAGGAATGTGGGTAACAGCAACTGCAAAAGAAAAAATGGATGCATGGGTATCTAAATACGGTGACGAAATTGAATGCTGCGTAGCAGGAAACGATGCAATGGCACTTGGTGCTTTATCAGCAGTAGAAGCAGCCGGATTTAATACAGATGGAGAAGAAAGCAGCAAATACATTCCGATTTATGGAATTGATGCACTTCCTGAAATTCTTTCCAAGATTGAAAGCGGTGAGATCACAGGTTCCGTATTACAGGATGCTAAGACTCAGGGACAGACAATTGTAAAAATGGCAGAGAACCTTACAAGTGGTAAAGACGCTGTGGATGGAATCGAAGGTGTAGAAGTGGAAGAAGAAGCAAAAGCTGTACGAGTTCCATATCAGGCAATCACCAAAGATAATCTTGATTTAGCAAAGTCAACTTATGAATAAAAAATAACTGATTTTACAGGCAGGCATTCGTTTTAAACGGATGCCTGTAATAAAAAAGAGGGAAAGGATTTTAAAATGGGAACAGAATATATATTGGAATTAAAGCATATTTCAAAATCGTTTCCTGGTGTAAAAGCACTTGACGATGTAACGTTATGTGTACGTCCTGGAACAGTGCATTCTCTTATGGGAGAAAATGGTGCAGGTAAATCCACATTAATGAAATGTCTGTTCGGTATTTATTCATTTGATGAGGGCGAAATCATTCTGGATGGCAAAAACATTAAATTTTCCAGCCCATCAGAAGCATTACAGAATCATGTATCCATGGTGCATCAGGAACTGAACCAGGTATTAAATCAGACAGTTATGGAAAATATGTGGCTTGGAAGATTTCCAATGAAGCATGGTCTGGTAGATGACCAGAAAATGTATGAAGACACAAAAGCGATTTTCGATGATTTGGATATTCAGGTAAATCCGAAGGTTAAGATAGGAACCCTGAAAGTTTCACAAAAACAGATGATAGAGATTGCAAAAGCAGTTTCGTATAACTCAAAAGTAATTGTAATGGATGAACCGACTTCATCGCTTACAGAAAAAGAAGTAGAGCATCTTTTTAAGATTATAGAAAAGCTTAAGAAAAAGAATACCAGTATTATTTATATATCACATAAAATGGAAGAAATTTTGCGTATTTCTGATGATGTAACAGTCATGAGAGATGGCAAGTGGATCGATACAAAACCTGCCAGTGAGTTGACCATTGATAAGATCATCAAAATGATGGTTGGACGAGAATTAAAAGACCGCTATCCGGAAAAGAAAGCCAAGATAGGTGATGTATTAATGGAAGTAAAAGACCTCGGTACATTAAATCCAGGATTTGAGGGCGTTAATTTTCAATTACATAAGGGAGAAATCCTTGGAATCGCCGGATTAGTAGGATCTAAGAGAACGGAAATCCTTGAAACATTATTTGGCATAAGAATGAAAGGCAAAGGTCAGATACTGGTAAAAGGAAAAGAAGTTCAGAACAGAAGTCCAAAAGAGGCAATGGCGAATGGATTTGCAATGCTGACAGAGGAACGAAGATCGGATGGTATTTTTGGAGGTTTGAGTGTTGGATTTAATATGACAATTTCCAATTTACCGAAATATCAGAAGACGGGACTTTTAAACGGAGAAAAAATGAAAGCAGATATTACCCAAATGATAAATGCCATGAAAGTAAAAACTCCGTCAATGAAGTCCAAGATCGCAAACCTTTCAGGAGGAAATCAGCAGAAAGTAATTCTGGGCAGATGGCTGCTGACAGATCCTGATATCCTGCTCTTGGATGAGCCTACCAGGGGTATTGACGTAGGTGCTAAATTTGAAATCTATCAGCTGATCAACCAGCTGGCTGAGCAAGGAAAAGGAATTATCGTAGTAAGCTCAGAAATGCCGGAACTGTTCGGAATTTCCGACAGGATTCTGGTTATGAGCAATGGACATCAATCAGCTATATTTGATTCAAAAGAAGTAGGACAGGTAGATGTTATGCAGGCAGCGGCCCGATTTATCTGATCTTTCAATACGAACTCAGGAGGGGATTCTGGTGAAAAATTCAAAGAACATTTCAATTAAAGAACTTATTGCTGAAAAAGCAATTTAGCTGGTTTTTATTATCCTGTTAGTTGCAATTGTGGTAGTAGAACCAAGATTCTTATCATTCAATAACTTTAAAAATATTTTTGCGCAGTCATCAACTAAGATTATTATTGCATTAGCAGCCGGAATGGTACTGGTAGTGCAGGGCGTTGACCTTTCCACAGGACGTATGATCGGTCTGGCAGCAGTTATCTTCGCATCTTTAGTTCAGAATCCGGACTATGCATACAGAATGTATCCGAATTTAAAAGAGCTTCCGCTGATCGTTCCATTATTACTGGTACTGGCAATCTGTCTTGTACTTGGTGGAATATCCGGTGTGCTTGTTGCAGTATTTAAAGTACCGCCGTTTATCGCAACGCTTGGTATGCAGTTGATCTTATATGGTGCATCTTCTATTTATTTTGACCGTCCGCCATATGGTGCACAGCCAATTGGTGGTATTGATTCAAAAGTAACTCAGATTGCAATTGGTTCCATTGGAATCGGGGACTTCCAGATTCCGTATCTGATCATCATTGCCGCAGCAGTATGTGTAGTTATGTGGATCGTATGGAATAAAACAAAATTTGGTAAATATATGTTTGCAGTAGGTGGTAACCCGGAAGCTGCAAAAGTATCCGGTGTAAATGTTATAAAGACACAGATTATGGTTTACGCAATTGCAGGTATGATGTATGCATTTGCAGCAGCCCTGGAAGTAGGACGTATCGGAAGTGCTTCCAATACAACCGGTAACGGATATGAAATGGATGCAGTTGCTGCCTGCGTAATCGGCGGTGTATCTCTTTCAGGTGGTGTTGGTAGTGTAGGCGGTATCGTAATTGGTGTTCTGATGTTCACAGTTATCAATTATGGCCTTGCATTCATCGGTGTAAACATGTACTGGCAGTATATCGTAAAAGGTCTGATCATTCTTCTTGCTGTTATTATTGACATGAGAAAATATGCAAAGAGAAAATAAAAATAAACATCAGACAAGTGCAATTATGAAAGGAGAAGTAAAGGATGAGGGATGTAGTAAAAAGAACAAAACTGACAGAAAATTGTTCAAAAAAAACAATAAAGAAATATGTAGATGAAGTGATCCAGGAACTCACACTGGATGAGAAGATCGGTGTAATGTCAGGCCAGGTTACAGAGAAGAAATTACTGGATGATCTGTTCCTGATCGAACACTATAATGTAAATCCATATCCGACAAAGGCAGTAGAACGTCTGGGAATTCCGAATATCCGTTTCGTAGACGGACCAAGAGGTGTTGTTGCCGGATCTGCCACCTGCTTTCCTGTTTCTATGGCAAGAGGTGCCAGCTTTGACCGTGATTTGGAAGAGAAGATTGGAGAAGTGATCGGTGCAGAGGTTCGTGCAGTGGGCGGAAACTATTACGGCGGTGTGTGCATCAATCTTCCAAGAAATCCACGCTGGGGCCGTGCGCAGGAGTGCTACGGAGAAGATACCTATCATTGGGAGAAATGGGGGCAGCTCTGACGAGAGGTGTTCAGAGCCAGAATGTTATGGCGTGCATTAAACATTTCGCAATGAACAGTATTGAAAATGCGAGATTTAAAGCTGATGTGCATGCAGATAAGAGAACACTTTTTGAAGTATATCTTCCTCACTTCAAGAGATGTATTGAAGAAGGCGCGGCTTCTGTAATGGGAGCATACAATAAAGTTTATGGAGAACAGGCATCTGAGAGTAAATATTTGTTAAAAGATATCCTCAGAGATAAATGGGGATTCGAGGGATTTACTTTATCTGATTTCCTCTGGGCTGTAAAAGATGGTCCAAAGGCAGTAAAGAGTGGAATGAATGTTGAAATGCCATGTATCTGTCATTATGCAGAACAGATCCCTAAAGCAATTGAAGACGGAACTCTTGCTATGGAAGATGTAGATGAAGCAGTTGGTTACATTCTTCGTACTGTACTCTATTATGAGACAAGAAAAGATCCGCAGGAATATACAGAAGATATTCTTGCATGCCCGGAACATATAGCAGTAGCAAAGAGAGCAGCAGAAGAATCGATGGTACTTCTGAAGAATGAAAATCATGTACTTCCGCTTGATAAAGAGAAAACAGAGAAGATCGTAGTTCTTGGAGTACTGGGAGATACAGAAAATATCGGCGACCATGGTTCCAGTAAGGTTCATCCATATTATACAGTTACGCCATTTAAAGGCCTGATGAAAAAAATGCCGAAAGCACAGATCCTTTATAATGACGGAAGTGATCTGGAACGTGCAAAAGAACTTGCAGCAGATGCTGATGCAGTAGTGATCGTTGCCGGTTATATCCATAGCGATGAAGGAGAATATCTGGCTGATAGAAGTGATATTGCCGGAATGGGCGGAGACAGAGCAAGCATGAGACTTCATCAGAGAGATATCGATCTGATTCATGGTGTAAAGGGTGTGAATCCGAATACTGTCGTTTCCATTATCGGAAGTAGTGCGATCCTGATCGATGAGTGGGAAAAAGATGTTCCTGCAATTATCTTCTCCTTCTACAGTGGAATGGAAGGCGGGAATGTACTGGCAGATATTCTGTTCGGTGATGTTTGCCCAAGCGGTAAACTTCCATATACAGTAGCACTTTCCGAAGACAGTTATCCTGATTTTGATCCTGACTGCACATATGCAGAGTATGAATACTATCATGGCTACTGCAAGATGGATAAAGAAAACATTCCTGTTTTGTATCCGTTTGGCTATGGTTTATCCTATACAACATTTGACATCAGCGAGCCGACAGTTGAAGTATTTGATAAAACAGCAAAGATTTCTGTTAATGTAAAGAATACAGGAGATGTAAAAGGCGCAGAAGTTGTACAGCTTTATATCGGATGTGAGGGAAGTGCTGTAGATCGTCCGGTTAAAATCTTGAAAGATTTCGCGAGAGTAGAATTAATGCCGGGAGAAGAAAAGAAAGTTTCTCTTCAGGTAAGTTCGAAGGATATGGCTTATTATTCAGAAGAAAAAGATGATTTTGTAGAAGAGGATATTACATATATTGCATATACAGGTGATTGCAGCTGTAAAGAAGCATTAAAATCCGTGAAATTTGAATTTGGAAAATAACAGGGAGAAAATACTATGAGAATTGGTGCGGATTATTATCCAGAACATTGGGAAAAAGAGCGTTGGAAAACAGATGCAGAGATGATGGTCAAAGCAAATATCAAAGTAATCAGAATTGGTGAATTTGCATGGAGCCTTTATGAGCCTGAAGAAGGAAAATACGAATTTGACTGGATGGATGAGGCACTGGATTTTTTTGGAAAGTACGGAATCAAGGTAGTAATGTGTACACCTTCAGCTACCCCTCCTAAATGGATGATAGATAAGTATCCAGATATTCTTCAGAATGATATTCATGGAAATCCGAAGCTCTTCGGAACAAGAAAGCATTACTGCTTTAACAGTGAGACATACAGAGAAAAAACAAAAAAAATTAAATACCCTTATTGCAAAGAGATATGCAAAACATCCTGCAATTGAAGCATGCAGGTAGATAATGAACTGGGATGGTCAAATACAACCAGATGTTATTGTAAGTCTTGCGAGAACCGTTTCCGTAGCTGGCTGAAAGAGAAATATGGTACGATTGATAATCTGAATAAAACGTATGGAACTACTTTCTGGAGTCAGACATACAGAAGTTTTGAGGAGCTGAATATTCCGAAGGCGGGTGCATGCTATGATACTTGTCACGATACACAAGCAGAACCCAGCATTGTTGCTAGACTACTATCGTTTCTGCAGTGATTCTGTAGTTGAATTTACAAAAGAATCTGTAGATACAATTAAGGAGTATTCTGATCTTCCGATAACTAGCAATCTTTTAGACGCTGCTATTAACTCGGGAACAGGAATTGATTATTTTAAATTATCTAAAGAATTTGATTTTGTAACATGGGATAATTATATTGAATTTCAGTGGGGGAAAGCAAAACCGGAAACAGTATCAAGAGACCATGCATTGCTTAGAAGCTATAAGAAGAAACCGTTCTGGGTTATGGAACAGCAGTCCGGTCCTTGCGGATGGAGTAAGTTGGGACCAACACCAACGCCTGGAAAACTCCGTCTTTGGACATATCAGTCAGTGGCAAATGGAGCCGATACAGTTGTTTATTTCCGCTGGAGAGCATGCCCGTTTGGAACAGAAGAACTCTGGCATGGCATTTTGAATCATGATGGAAAACCGAACAGAAGATATGCTGAAGTTTCTCGGGTAGGAGCTGAAATGGAAGAACTAAGTAAGAACTACCGAGCGCTGATGCCGAGAGCACGTGTTGCAATTATCAAATCTTTTGATAGTGAATGGAGTCAATCTATTCATCGTCAGGTAGAAGGATTGTATTATGATTCTTTATTGCTTGATTATTATCGTCCATTTTGGAACATGGGAATTCCAGTAGATTTCGTGACAGCAGAAGAAGACTTAAATAGATATGATCTTGTTCTTGCACCAATGTTGATGATGGTATCGGATGAAGGAAAGAAAAATATTGAAACTTATGCTCAAGCAGGCGGAAAAGTTCTATTCTCATTTAGAAGTGGAATCAAAGATATGTATAATAACATGCTTACAGAAACTGTACCAGGCGTATTTGCAGACCTAGCCGGTGTAGAGGTAGAAGATTATGATCCGCTTCTGGAGAAAACAACTGCTACGACAGGTGTGTTTGGAAATGGAATGGCTCACATGTGGTGTGATATAGTGAAACCAGTTACTGCAAAAGTAATTGGAAAATATACTTCTGATTTTTATGCAGGTGAGGCCTGCATGACTGTAAACCAGATAGGAAAAGGTGAGGTATATTATTTGGGCTGCGATCTGGATGAAAAAGCCATGAAAATGTTGGCTGTTTATCTGGGAAGAAAAGCAGGGATTGATATGGATTTATATAAAGTTGATGGTGTAGAAGTTGTAGATGCTACAGATGGAACAAATGATGCATTGTTTATTTTGAACTATAATGACCATTCAGTTATAGTTTCAATGGAGCAGTCATATGAGAATATGATCACACATGAAACAGTGGAGAATGTTGTTGAATTAAAACCATATGATGTTGCAATTTTAAAAGAAGCAAATTAAAAAAATAATGAAGGGGAGCTGCTGTGAAGCAGGCAGTTCTAGAGCAGGGTGAGCAATTCATTTAGAATTACTCGCCCTGTTTATGTTATAGAAAAAAAGAAAAATAAAATCAGAAAAACAGTTGATTTTTAAAAGCGATGGTAATATAATCATTTTAACAAATTGATTGGTATAACCAATATAAGAAGAGGTAATACTATAAGGAGGGGCTTTGCAGTTATGGGATATGTAAAATGGAGTTATGACACATTAAATACTTTTTGCCACGACGTATTTCGTAAATTTGGTTTTAATGAAGAAGAGACGAATATCATCAAGGATGTTTTGCTTACCGCAGATCTGTACGGGATTGAAAGCCATGGAATGCAGAGAATGGTAAGATATGATAAAGGAATTGAGAAGGGAACCATCCATCCGGATGCGAAACCTGAGGTCGTATTTGAGACACCTGTATCAGCAGTGATCGACGGACATGACGGTATGGGACAGCTGATTTCCCATTTTGCAATGGAGAAAGCTATTGAGAAGGCGAAGAAAACAGGTGTTGGATTTGTATCTGTAAGAAACTCCAATCATTTCGGTATTGCAGGATATTATGCGGAAATGGCTTCCAAACAGGGCTTACTTGGTATGGCATGTACCAACTCGGAAGCAATCATGGTACCTACCTTTGGACGAAAAGCAATGCTTGGTTCCAATCCCATTGCAGTGGCAATGCCGGCAGAACCTTATCCATTCCTTTTTGACTGCTCCACAACAGTAGTTACCAGAGGAAAACTGGAAATGTATAATAAGATGGGAAAACCACTTCCACAGGGCTGGGCTCTGGGAGCAAATGGTCAGGAAAGCACAGATGCCCCGGATGTACTTGCCAATATTGTTGCCAAGAAGGGCGGCGGAATCATGCCACTTGGTGGTAATAAAGAGGTAAACGGAAGTCATAAGGGTTACGGTTATGGAATGCTCTGCGAGATTTTCAGCTCCATCTTTTCCATGGGTGTTACTTCTGATAAATGCTGTACATTTAAAGACAAGACAGGTATCTGTCATGGATTTGCTGCCATTGATCCCGCAATCTTCGGAAATGCAGATGATATCAGGGCGCATTTTTCCGAATATCTGGAAACTCTTCGTCAGAGTCCAAAGGCAGAAGGCGCAGAGCAGATTTATACTCATGGTGAGAAGGAAGTATTTGCAGAAAAAGAGCGCAGAGAGAATGGCATTCCTGTAAATGACAACACTATGGTTGAGCTTGCCAACCTCTGCAATTATCTGAAGGTTGATTTTGGCTCTTACTTCAAGGGCTATGAACTGCCGAAGGACAGTAAGTTTCTTTAGTGGTAATTATTAAATAAGCGCCCATCATGCTGATAACCATAACTATAGAATATATCATATAAAATTACTTTTTTTGAGACGCCCGTTTATCAGCATGTGGAAATAAAAAGAAACTGCATAATCAGATACGACCGGTAGAATTTACAGATCGTATCTGATATGCAGTTTTTTGTTTCCTTTAATTTTCTTCAGTATTCTTCGGACAGTTATGAGCATTCATGTCATCGTTGTCTGTCATAAGATATTTGCGGATCGCAAACAGAACTGCGATACTGAGTACGCCAAGAAGAGTTTCTGCTGGCCCGAGGTGTTCGACTACCATCTGACGTGCTGTGGCAAACATCAGAACCTCAACAACTGTCTGTGCGGAATGCTGGCAGAGCATTTTTACAAATTCCACGCCTACTACCAGAGACAAAGCCTGGGAAAGGAAAGTGCTGAAAAATTCTGTATCCATGGACATAACAGAAGTATCTGCAACCTCCATGATCAGCCGGAAGCCTGCCAGTGCGATCACCAGCAGAATTACCATAGAAAGAGCAATTTCCGCGTAGCGTGAAATATTGTAAATGATTGTGTTAAAGTGTTTACGAATGTTATGGTTAACCTGTCGTTTGGGGCTCATAACTGTGAGTCCTTTCTGTTTTGTTGTATATAGTGAATGTAAAGAAGCGTAACTGTTTATAGTGTTACGAAAAAGATTAATATAAATAATCTTTATTTACATAACCATATTTGCAGAGTTTCTGGGAGTAAACATACCAGTATTGTGCATCAGTTGTATCCACAAGCTGAACTGTATCGCCGGAATATAACTGTCCGATCTCGTTGGAAGAGTCGTAAGCCTTCGCAGAGCGCAGAGCCAGATAACCGGTAGCAACACTGACTGTTCTGGTGGCATATGTGGTTGTTCCGCCAATCAGATAATCTTTATTTACATATCCGTTTTTTCCTAACTTCTGAGAGTAAACGTACCAGTACTGGGAATCGCTGGTGTCGATAAGCTGAACTGTATCGCCGGAATACAGCTGTCCGATCTCATTGGAGGAATCATAAGCTTTTGCGGAACGCAGAGCCAGATAACCCTTGGCAATACTGACAGTCCTTGAATCTCCGGAAGAACTCTGTGCACTGGCAGCAGTATCGCCACTGTAATATAAGTAATCTTTATTTACATAGCCGGATAAGTTCAGTTTCGGAGAATAGACATACCAGTACTGAGGATCACTGCTGTCAGAAACTGTTACAGTATCACCGGAGTATAACTGTCCGATTTCGTTGGAAGAGTCATAAGCCTTTGCAGAACGCAAAGCCAGATAACCCTTGGCAACACTGACAGTATAAGAACCGGACGAACTTGTCGGCTGTGATGAGAGGAAATACAGGTAATCGTTATTTACGTATCCGGATAAGTTCAGTTTTGGAGAATAGACGTACCAGTAATCACTGGTGGTATATTCTGTAACTTCAACAGTATCACCGGAATACAGCTCGCCGATCTCGTTGGAGGAATCATAAGCCATGGCAGAGCGCAGAGCCAGATACCCTTTACTTACACCTACCTGATAAGTGTCAGATGCCATAACGATCTGTGAGCTGCAGGGTACAGATACAGCAGCAATCGTAGCTGCAAGAATCATGGGAATTGCAATATTTTTTCTTTTTTTCATAGTGAATCCCTCCTTTGGTTTATAATGTACTCTGAGAGTACATTATTTAATTATAGTAATCGTAAATCGTTCTGCTTAAGGTAGCGATCGTATTCTGTGCGGAACCGGCACTTGAGAGATTCTGGGACATAAATACGATTACTACGTCATTTTTGGAATCATAGATGATTCCGGCATCATTTTCCACGTTGTCAAGTTCTCCGGTTTTATTTGCGGTTTTGACTCCTTCCGGAAGCTGTGCGGGAATTTTGTTACAGCGTGTCTGTGCCTTGAGCAGATTAAACATATCAGCGGCATGGGTGTAGCCGGATGTATCCTGTTTATAAATCTCCTGCAGGAGATGACCACAGTCTCCTACAGATGTGTAGTTATCATCATTCTCATTGCTGGCAAGGAGCATACGTCCCATGTGAGTCTGGTCATAGCCATGTGTCTGGCAGAAACTGTTGACAGCCTGCATACCTGCTGCGGAATCGCCGCCGCCAAGATAAGTTGTCAGGGTATTGGCTGCATCATTATCGCTGACTGTGATCATGGAGTACAGATTGGAGTCTACAGAATCCCTGCCGTATTGTCCGGTTATCTGATCATAATTCTCGTAGACAGCTCCCATGATATAGAGCTTGATCAGGCTTGCAGCTGCATTTTCTGATCATTAAGATTGCCCTCGGTTCCGTTTACAAGATCGGATATGAAAACAGCCCAGGTTCCGTTTTCAGCGGGAAGCTGACTTTGAACCTGTTTTAAAATTGTCTCCAGTTTCTCATCTGTGACCGGTTCTGAAGATGTGCCTGCCCCGGAACCGTTAAAGACGCTTTCAGAACTCTCTGAAGATGAAGAAGGGGAAAGCATTCCCTGACCTTCTACGGATGTTCCCGCGGCCTCTGCATTTTCAGCAGCATGACTGCTGTATGCAGGAGTAACAAGAAGGCTGAGCGATAGCAGAGGTATTAATAATTTTTTTGAAAACATTGCGTTCACCACCTGTTAAATATTTACTGTAAAACATTCGGAATCTGTTGATCTGTTATATAAATCGTATTTCTTCATGTTTAGATAAATCAGGTTTAAAAGTCTTATTGTGCAGGCACAAATGATTTTTAAAATCTGATATCTGTATGTACAAAATTATACAGTGTTTAGAGTTGTGTTACAAGTGTATTTACGGTTGATTTTAAAATTTATTATATGGCTGCCGGTTACTGTTGGCACAATACTTGAGATGCATTCATACAATTTGTAGGAATGCGGGCGTGAAAAATCCGCATATCTGATTATATATTTTGGATTGTATAAATGCTACAATAAAATCATCAGAAACGAGATAAAGAACGACAAATTAAACAAACAAATGTGGGGATGTGGGGGCATTTTCATATTGCATGAGGAGGTAGATTATATGTTAACACCGAAACAGAATATGCTGGAAGTTATAAAAGGCGGAAATCCTGACAGATTTGTTAATCAGTATGAAGCAGTACAGCTTCTTTTTCATCCGTTTATGTTTGCAAACCCGCTGCTTCAGCCGGGTCAGGAAAATGTAGTGAATGCATGGGGGGTAACCAATACTTTCCCGAAAGGAGTTCCGGGTTCTTTTCCTGTACATACTCCTGACAAGATCGTGGTAAAGGATATTGAAGACTGGAAAGACTATGTACATGCACCGTCTTTGAAATTTACCCAGGATCAGTGGGATATGGTGAAGGCTCAGTATGATGCAGTTGACGGAGAACAGGCATTTAAAGCAGCTTTCGTTGCACCGGGATTATTTGAGCAGACTCATCATCTGTGTGAGATCAGTAATGCGTTGGTTTATTATATTACTAATCCGGATGAAATGCATGATCTGATCAAATATCTGACAGAGTGGGAACTGGAACTTGCTGAAGGTATCTGTTCCAACCTTCATCCTGATGCATTATTCCATCATGATGACTGGGGTGGACTGGACAGTACATTTATGAGTCCTGCAATGTTTGATGAATTTTTACTTGAGCCATATAAAGAAATTTACGGATATTATCACAGTCATGGCGTTGAGCTGGTTATCCATCATTCTGACAGTTACGCAGCAACACTGGTTCCTTCTATGATTGAGATGGGGATCAATGTATGGCAGGGATGTATGAAAACCAATAATCTTCCGGAACTGATCAGGAAATATGGCGGAAAGATCAGCTTCATGGGCGGTATCGAAAATCGTGCAGTTGATTTTGAGGGCTGGACAGATGAGAATTGTGATGCAGTGGTACGTCGTGTCTGCGAAGAATGTGGAAACAAATACTTTATTCCATGTATCGCTCAGGGTGGCCCTGGTTCTGTTTATCCGGGTGTTTATAAATCTCTCTGTGATTCCATTGACAAGCTGAATGAAGAGAAATTTGGCATTAAGGCATCTGAATCTACAAGGCTTCCATGGCAGATTATGTTCTGATCTCAGGTATTTGTCAGTGGCAAAACGGAATACAAATATCTGTCCGACATTTAGATGAAATTTCAGGTGTTGCAGAGGATGATGTTATGGAGGTGTTTGAAAATGATTATTATTGGTGAGAAAATTAATGGTTCTATCCCGATCGTTGCAGAAGCGATTGCGAAAAGAGACTCTGAATTTATTAAAGCAAGAGCAAAGCTTCAGGCGGAAAGCGGAGCTACTTATATTGACTGTTGCGCTTCTGTTCCGGAAGCGGAAGAAGTGGAAACATTGAAATGGATGATCGACTGTATCCAGGAGGTTACAGATCTTCCAATCTCAATTGACAGCCCGAGTCCGGATGTTCTGGCACAGGCTTATAAGTTCTGTAAGAAACCTGGAATTTTTAACTCTGTATCAGGAGAGGGACATAAGATTGATACGATTTTCCCGATCATGGCTGAGCCGGGAAATGAGGATGGCAGGTAATTGCGTTGCTGAGTGACAATACAGGTATTCCGAAATGTGCAGCAGATCGTCTGAAAGTTTTTGACAAGATCATGGCGAAAGCGAAAGAGTACGGAATTGCTCCGGACAGGATTCACATTGATCCGCTGGTTGAGATGCTTTGTACTTCTGAGGATGGTATTGCAACGAATATTGAGACGATCACAAGTGTACGTGAGCAGTATCCGACCATTCATATTACGGCAGCGATCAGTAATATTTCCTTTAATCTGCCGGTTCGTAAGCTGATTAATTACGGGTTCCTGGTACTGGCAATGAATGCAGGACTGGACAGTGGAATTATGGATCCGACAAATAAGGATATGCTTGGACTGGTTTATGCAACAGAAGCATTACTTGGTCTGGATGATTATTGTATGGAATATATAGGGGCTTACAGAGAAGGATTAATTGGTACAACAAAGAAGAAGTAAGTTGAATCTGCAGAAACTGTGTAAATGAATTAAGTGGTTGGAATCTGAAATTGAGAAATAACAGGAGGATTTGATTATGTCTAAGATAAATGAAGTTGCGGAATTAGTTGAAAAAGGGAAAGCGAAATTAGTAGGACCGGCTGTACAGGAAGCCATTGATGAGGGTGATGATCCGGTTGCGATTCTGAATGATGGTATGATCAGTGCGATGTCTGTAGTTGGTGAGAAATTCAAAAATGGTGAGATCTTTGTTCCGGAGATGCTGGTTGCAGCTCGTGCTATGAAGAAAGGTGTTGAGGTTCTGAAACCGCATCTGGCATCTGGTTCTACAGGTGCACTTGGTAAGGTTATCATTGCTACGGTTTCCGGTGACCTTCATGATATTGGTAAGAATCTGGTTGCCATGATGATCGAGAGTGCCGGATTTGAGGTGATCGATCTTGGAGTCGATGTTCCGGCGGCTAAGATTATTGAGTGCTATAAAGAGAATCCGGATGTTAAGATCATTGCTCTTTCTGCGCTACTGACTACTACTATGCCGGCTCTGAAGGAGACTGTTGAGGCGTTGAATGCGGCGGATTTCAGAGGTAATATTAAGGTTATGGTTGGCGGAGCACCGATTACAGAAGCTTTTGCTGAGGAAATTGGTGCTGACGGATATTCTGATGATGCGGCTAGTGCGGCGTCACTGGCTAAGAAGTTGGCGGCTTGATCTGATTGCTTGTGCGGGTTTAGTATAACATGAAAATATTATGAGGGGACTGCTCTGGGGAGTGGTCCTTTCGTGTATTTTGGGATTTTTGGGAGTGTGTTATAATGGAAAAAAGGGGACGCTCAGAAAAATATTTTATTTCATGTGCGGTTTCGGGGTCTAAGATATTCTAACCTCTCAGATCTGCTAAAGGCATGAGCAGCCTTCTCAAACTCGCTCCGTTGCAAACTTCGCTCAGACAGTGATACAGTCTGCTCATAACGCAGATTTCTGAGAGCTAAGAATATCTAAGACCCCTGCAAATGCACATGAAATAAAATATTTTTCTGAGCTGTTCGTTGGTTGTTGTAGTGTTTGGATTGGATATGTGGGAGGTTTTTATGGCTTGGGTTAAGTTTGTGCGCGAGGATGTTGAGATAGAGGTGGAGGATGGTATATCGGTACTGGAGGCGGAGATTCAGGCGGGACTGAGCCGGATGCGCCTTGTGGCGGGCTGGGGAAATGTGGGAAGTGTCTGGTTAAGATTAATGGTGAAGTTGTTAAGGCGTGTCAGATTCGGATTGGTGAAGGTGAGACTTGTGTAGTGGAGACATTGGACAGGGCTGGCAATGAAAAGATTTTGACGGATGGATTTAACAGAGAAGTTGTGTTTGAACCGGGACTACGGATGGCTCAGGTTGAGCTGGAGAAGGCGAAAACAGGGGAGAAGCGGTCGGACTGGCAGAGGCTGCTGGATACGCTGGCGGAGACAGATGGTGAGGTTGAGCCGGGGCAGATGGAGGTGGATCTGAAGCTGGCGGGTGAATTGTATGGGATGCGCAGGGATTCTGATGAATGGTATGTGATTTACAGTAGACGGCGGATTCTGGAAATGAGGAAGGAAGCTGGTCGGAGGTGTCTGGCAGCGTTTGATATTGGGACGACTACCATTGCGGGGTATTTGCTGGATGGTGCGGATGGGAGGACTCTGGCAGTTGAGAGCAGGATGAATCCGCAGGCGCAGTATGGTGCGGATGTGATCATGCGGGCGAATTATGCGCTGGAGCATGGAACAGAAGCGTTAAGTATGTGTGTTCGGAAAGCGGTTAATGAGATGTTGGGAAGTCTGGCAGAGGATGCAGGGATAAGGAGAGAGGACATTTTTCAGGTATGTGTTGTGGGAAATACCTGTATGCATCATCTGTTTCTGGGGATTTCTCCGGCTTCGCTGGTACATGCGCCCTATACTCCGGCTGTGAGTGAGAGGCTGGTGCTGAATGCGGGGGATTATGGTCTGGCTGTGCAGGAGCGTGCAGAGTTGATCATGCTTTCGGATATTGCAGGATATGTGGGAGCGGATACCTGTGGATGTCTGCTGGCTATCAGGCAGGATCAGCAGGAAGAGATTTCTCTGATGATCGATATTGGAACGAATGGTGAGATGGTTCTGGGAAACAGGGAGCGGATGGTGACCTGTTCTACTGCGGCCGGGCCTGCTTTTGAGGGTGCGAAGATTGAGTGTGGAATGCGTGGCGCGGCCGGGGCTGTGGATCATGTGAAGTATGAGGATGGGAAGTGGAACTATACAACTGTTGGGAATAAGCCGGCGGTTGGTTTGTGTGGTTCGGGATTGATCGATCTGGTGGCGGGTCTTCTGGATGCTGGAATGCTGGATGAGAATGGTGTGCTGAGAAGCGGACAGGAGAAGCAAAGTGTGTTTATTCTGGTACCGCCAGAGCGGGGCGGTAATGAGAGAGGGGTTTATCTGACTCAGAAGGATCTCGGAGAGGTTCAGCTTGCGAAAGCTGCGATTGCAGCGGGAATTCAGATGCTTATGGAGCGGCTTGGGATTACAGAAGATGATATCTGTTCGGTATATATTGCAGGTGCTTTTGGCAACTATATGGATCCGGTCAGTGCCGGGAAGATTGGCTTGCTTCCGGCGACGCTTGTGAAGAAAGTGAAACCAGTGGGAAACGCTGCTGGTGAGGGTGCAAAGATCGCACTTGTGAATGAGAAGGAAATGCTGGAGATGGATGAGCTGGTGAGAAAGATTGAATTCGTTGAGCTGGCTGCTTCGGCTGATTTTCAGGATCATTTTATTGATGAACTGGGATTTGAGACAGGTGAATGATTTTATCCGCCTGATTGAATTATTGAGAAGTGTAGATTTCTTCTGATAAACTGCGGAGCAGTTATTCGGTGCAGAACTGAGGCGCAAAGATGATAATTTTATCTGCCTGATGAGATTGCTATAGATTATACAAGAGAGTAAGGGGTTAGATTATGGATATAAAAAAATAGAGCAAATGGGAATGGAGCAGGGGTTTTCGCATGTGGTGTTGCTGGATTGTGATACGATTGAGCTGAAGCCGGAGGTTCGACAGATGTGTGCAGCGGATACCTGTCATAAGTATGATAAGTGCTGGAGCTGTCCTCCGGGATGTGGCTCTCTTGAGGAATGTGAAGCGAAAGTCCGGCAGTATAAGTATGGGATTATTGTTCAGACAGTTGGTGAATTGGAGGATGCTTTTGATGGCGAGGGAATGATGGAAACGGAAGCCAGACATAAGGAGTATTTTGTGGAATTTGAGAAGAAACTTCGGGAGATTTATCCGGATATGCTGGCGATTGGTGCGGGATGCTGTACGAAATGTAAGGTCTGTACTTATCCG
>ENA-OQHY01000419-OQHY01000419.1-human-gut-metagenome-genome-assembly--contig:-NODE-419-length-24225-cov-2.936468_pt1 | contig 24225 bp, 31 predicted proteins | sample MGYA00242570_ERZ504733 | MGnify/ENA primary metagenome ERZ504733 (study PRJEB26092, sample SAMD00036219) | human gut metagenome | host: Homo sapiens | study: EMG produced TPA metagenomics assembly of... | reverse complement strand
TCAGTAGTAGGTAATCGCTTATTGCTGGACACAGCATGTTGAGTGTCTGCAAAGAGGTCGTCTGCCCTTTGTTCTACGCGGGCCTGAAGTTGCGCGTAGCGTTCTGCTCCGTAGCATGAGCTGACGCTGAAACCCATTCCCGGCGGCATTCACTGCTGCTTTCGTTTCATTATGGACTCAACGCCGCGCGACTTTTTGCTTAATCTATGTCTCAAGTCAGACCTTTCGGCTCTTATATCAGGCCGCTTTATACCCTAAGCGGCCGTTACGCCTGGCCACTCGTTTGTCGTGAGGAAACGTTAAGGCTCAAAATAATGCACTGTTTCAGATATAAAATTATACCGTCGGGACAGTACCGCCATCGATCACATATTCCGTACCGGTAATAGTGGCAGCACAGGATGACGCGAGGAAGACGATGAGGTTCGCCACTTCGATAGGCTTTGAGGGACGGCCCAGCGGAATTCCACCGAGTGCATTCATGATGATCTGCTTACCGCCCTCGTAGTCCGTTCCTGCCTGCTGAGCAAGTCGTTCCGCCATCGCGACCGATGCTTCGGTTTCTACCCAGCCAGGCGCCACACGCACCACCCGAATTCCCTTAGGGGACACCTCTTTCGACAGGCTTTTGCTGTACGCCGACAGTGCCGCTTTGGCCGCCGCATATCCGGTGGTCGATTCCGGTAACGGCAGTTCACGCTGAATAGAGGTGACGTGGATGATCACCCATCCTGTTGCGCCAGCATCCCAGGCAACAACGCGCGATCTAAGCGTACCGCAGGCAACAGATTAAGATTGAGCTCCTGTTGCCATTCCTCTTCCCCAAGGGCTGCAAACCCACCGCCGGGAGCGGTAGAACCGCCTGCTACGTGGATGATGATATCGACGCCGCCCAGGTATTTCTGAACGGCGTCCACGACTAAATTACATCCCTGGATGGTGGTCAGATCCGCCGCCACGAAAGCGTCTGCGGTAGATTCTGCGGGCTCGTGACGCGCGGTGGTTAGCACCGTTGCCCCTTGCTGTTTTAAAAGGCGGACAACTGCTTTGCCGATCCCTTTGGTCCCTGCGGTAACCAGAACACGTCTGCCCTGTAAATCAAGATCCATCAGCATCAGATTATCTCCAGAGTCGCAATCTTGTCGCCAGCGAGGCCGAAAGTATGTGTAAGCATCACGGGGCTACCGGGAAAATTACCGACAACATTCGTGGTGACTATTACCCGATCGCCTTCCGTGAGAACTTCAATGGGGTGAACGCTATAGTCGAACGCATCACGCGCCGCGCGTTGCCACGCTTCGATTGCCGCGTGCCCCCGATGGGTTTTACCTTCGTCGAACACGACGGCATTGAGGGTAAAACAGCGCTTAACGCTGGCAATATCGGCACCATTGCCGATCGCAAAATAGGTTGAAATAGCTTGCGGTAGAGATAATGACATGGCCCTTACTCCCGTTATTTACAGTACGGGAATTTTTAACATAGACTGTAAAATTGACAAGTACGCACAAAAAAGTGAGCAACTGAATTATGAGTAAGTTATATAGCCCTGAAACCGCTGCAAGCGGCGTGGAACAAGTTCTGCGAATGCTGGAAGGTCGCTGGAAACTCATTATTCTGTTTCATCTTTTCGACGGAAAGGTGCAACGCTATTCTGATTTTGAAAAATTGATCCCCGAAATTTCGCAGAAGATGCTGGCACAACAGCTGCGACAGCTGGAGGCCGACGGCATTGTGTCACGTAGGGTATATCCCCAGGTTCCACCGAAAGTCGAATATCGGCTCACTGAGTGGGGGCAGGCGCTGTGTCCGGCTCTCGATGCGATGCTGAAATGGGCAGAAAAACGCGAGGTCTAGGGGCTCGGGTACATTTTTGTTTATGGTCGAAAATTGTTGATGTTCATTCCTTGCTGATAGCAGACCTTGCGGCTCTTATTTCGGTCCGCTTTGTGCCGGGAGTGGACATTATTTTTCTCGACTTATTCTAAATTCAATGCAAGGTACTATTATTGAATATATCGTCTGGGTTAAATTATGAACACAACCAATCCCATAATGGGCAATATTATGAAAAGGAGGAATATTGGCATATGGCCTCATGGCCGCATCCCTGCCCATAGGCTGTTATGCGGACGTACAACGCATTGAGTGGAGTAGGGAGCATGATAAAGAGCGAAGTATGAAAATCGAAATCTACTAATCCTCGTAGTACCGAAGATTGCCGGCATACTATAGACTCTGGCACCCGCAGCGTTTCATATTCTAAAAGTCCTCAAGAAAGCTAAACAAAGCTTCCTGATTCTGTGAACCCTTTGAGCTTATGGAGCATATTTGCATTAATTAATCAATCTCTGCTGATTATATAATAAACAAGAACCACACTATTTTCTATATTTAAATAAAACGGATAAAAACCGAGCCGGTTAGGTGCTATGAAATGTTATTAACTCTTAAAAAAACTTGTTATGATAATTTTAGATTTGTTTTAAGTGGGGCGTTTTTTATAATTTCAGTATCCATTGTTGTTATTGTTAATTTTATTGGTGCGCGTTATAATTTGGTCATTAATCGCACCTTGGTTTTTGCTTTTCTGTTATTAACACTTCTTTGCATTAATAGCAAAGTATTAAAAAACCTTATTGGCTTTATAGCCTTAACATTAATCGCTGCTGATTTATCTCTTCAGATGTATGCCTGGAATCACTTCAATGCTAAATTTGACTATGGTTTTGCATTAAGTGTAATAAATACTACAGGTAGCGAAGCATTTTCAATGTTAGGCGTTTATTGGAGAAGTTGTGCAATTTTTATGGGGTTGCTGTGTTTATTTATTTTAACTATTAACTGTAGCACAAGTACCCTGCCGTTAAAGTATAGGCGATACCCTGCAATATTATTCGTGCTTTTGCTAACTGGCTATACTGTACAGGGTATACTGCATCAATTACGAAAAAGCAATGTTGATAGCCTTGCTCAACGTGTTGTCAATTCAACTCCGCTGAGCACGGCTACAGTCTTTATGCAAGCCATCTCTGATATGAGTATTGCCTCCAGTATTAATAATAATACACCTGACTATTCAGTATCACTATCAGATACCGGAATTGATAATTATGTAATTATTATTGGGGAGTCTGAGCGCAGTGCAAATATGAGCATATATGGATATGAGCGAAGCACGACTCCTGAACTGGAAGCAGAAAGGAAAAATCTTCTGTTGTTCCAGCATGCCATTAGCCCCGCGCCAGTGACCATTATGGCTGTGCCACTTGCGCTCACTGCTGATTCAGTACAGGAAGCAGATCCCGCTAAGTACAGTGACAATATTATTAGTATAGCGAACAAAGCCGGGTACGATACGTACTGGTATAGCCACCAGGGAAAAGGGGGCGCATATAATAATGTGATTACAGGTATCGCTATGAAAACCAAACACCATCAGTGGATTGATCAGGGTTCGATGACTCTTTGCTCCCAGAACTTGAATCAACGCTGAAAACATCTGGTAAGAAATTAATTGTGCTACATCTATATGGTAGCCACGAACCAGCCTGCGCGCGCTTCCCAAAAGATGCTTCCGTCTTTAAAGATGGAAATAAAGATGATGATTGCTATGATAACTCTGTGCGCTTCACGGATTATGTTATGGGGAAAGTTTTTAACCAACTTTCAAATACACGCTCTTCTGTATTTTACTTTTCTGACCATGCCTTAATACGCGACCCTTCGCATTCAGTGGTATATTACCATGCAGGGGCTAATCCACCCCGGGAAGCGTTATCTGTCCCAACTTTCATTTGGTATAGCCCTAAAGTTGAAAGAAAGAATAAGTTGATCGGAGACTACGATACGCCATGGTCTACCGATGATGCGAATACCCTTTCCGAATTATGGCTCGGAATACATCGGGTTGAAAATGATATCGTTAGCTTGCAAAAGTGGCTACAGGACTATCAAAAACCGATTGTAATTAAGGATACAACGGGTAAGAAATTTAATTGGACGGATATAAAGTAGTAGAAACGATGATTCTTGGTTAAAAATTATTCAGCCGATTGACTGAAAATTCATGACTATGGGAGCCAGGCCTGAAGAGGTACTGGCTCGTACTCTAAATATTCATGACCAGCTCTCCATTGATTTATACACTATGCTCTGAGTCAATCTTCATCGGGTGTGATAAAAATTGCGACATCCGCACCTCATTCACCGCGGCCGTCAGGGCAATGTAAATGAGCCTTCCATGACAATAACGCTTTTTCCTCCTACCCGAACTGACGGGCTTTCTGAAGTGCCGTCATAGCCTGAAAATAATATGCTGGCGCGCCCCATATCAACGCCCTGGCTTACGCGAAGAGAGAGCTCTTTTTTATTGCGAAGCTGGGCCAGCAGGGCTGTTACTGCGCCAGTCGCGCTGCCTGTTGCCGGATCTTCGGTCATGCGTGGCGTAAACATCCGGGCCTGCAAATCACATGGGTCTTCAGGATCCGTTTCCAGCGTATAGGCGTAAATGGACACCGCACCGTCGAGGGGCAAAATAGCCGGAAACCCTGCAAATTGGGTACGCAACAGCGAAGCGCATTTCGGGTCGCGAGTTCGACAATCAAAAAAGGCAGGCCAACAGAGGCGACGACAGGCATATGCATTTCAGTGCGTATATCACTGGCTTCAAGAGAGAGGCAGGCCGCCACGTTTTCCGGACTGACTTCTGAATGGCAGGATAAAGGTTGCGGAACAAGAAGCTCTGCACCCGTGACCTTTGCATTTTCTCTGATAATCCTGACAGGTACCCGCCCGGCGGCTTCTTCGAATATCAGCGTTTCAGGTAGCGATTCGCCATTCAGTTCAGCCTGATACGCCAGGACAAAAGCAGTCCCAATATTGGGATGACCAGCGAAAGGGATTTCACGCGTCGGGGTAAAAATCCGTACCCAAGCCGTATGTGATGGCTCTTCAGGAGGTAAAACAAACGTCGTTTCACTGTAGCCAAATTCTAACGCGAGCAGCTGCATTTGCTCAGTGGTCAATCCCCCTGCATCCAGAACGACAGCTACCGGATTACCGCAAAACGGTTTATCAGTAAACACATCTGCAATCACATAACGTCTTCTCACCAGGACCTCAACTTCCACGCCTTAAAATGAATTTATACTCAACGAGTTTGTCGTTTTAATATACGCTCACGTGAAAACATAACCCACTGGCATTTACCTGTATGCGTATTTTTCACCTTAACGACGGAAGGTGATGTTTACCTGATTTTCTTCATCCACTCCGTTAAGGTGAGTGAATACAAAAGGCTCGGCGGTGCGTCTTTAATATCATGTATCTCTCTGACATATCTCAGTCCCGTTTTTTCAAGAACGTTCTTGTGACGCCAGATGGTTAGCTCTGACAACGGCTGAGATCTCGGTGAGTTGCATATCATCAAAACCATACCTTACCGCGCGTGTAGCAAATTCTGTCGCCAGGCCTTTTCCCCAGGCATCTGTCGATAACCGATATCCAAGATTGTTAATCACACAATCGCCATAGCTACGGATGCTCAGACCACCAAATCCGATGATTTTTTCAGGGGATTCGAGAAGCGATATGGCGAAGCTACCAAAGCTGTGAGTTTGCCAGTGGGCGAGCCAGCGATTGAGAACCGTTTTTGCATGATCAATATCCGGGTAGGGGCCTGCGGGGTTAAACGTGTTCGTCGCCGGATCACCATAAATTCTGAAGAGATCCGCTACGTCTGATGCCATTACCGGGCGAAGGCACAATCGAGTTGTTTCAATTCGCAAACAGACCTCCTGATATGTGTTGACGGGAATATGTCTTTCATTAATTGATGCTCTCTGATTTAAGCATATATGTGTTTTGACGTAATTCGACAGATCCGATTGTGTGCTGTCGTGGCGAAACGCACACGACGAATACCCTGGTGTGTTAACCAATGGGAACAGGTCAGCCTCACCAGATATCAGTTTGCGATGGACAGAAAACGGACAAAAAAGACCCGCAGTACGCGGGTCTATATAAATGCTGAAAAGGGTAATCAGAACGACCAGCGCAGGTTAGCGTTGACCGAATTGATGCGGGTGTCTTGACCGAGTTGCCCTGATAACCGACATCCAGCGTCGCAGCGCGCGACAGCTGTACGCTGACGCCGATATCGCCCACCATCACGTCCTCATCAACGGCCTGGCCCTGGGTGATGAACGCGTCACTGCCGGCAAATGCCATCCGCGATGAGGTGTTTTTATCCCCGTAGGCGTGCTGCCAGCCCAACGAACCATACAGGTTAACGTTTTTCGGCAGCTCGGTGACGCCACGCATCCCGAGCGTGGAGTAGAAGGTGTTCATCGTTTCATTACGCACGCTCAGCGCGGCGGCACCGCCATCTTCCCTGAAACTGTCGGTATGCAGTCGAATCCAGGACAGGTTGATAAACGGTTCAACATTCATTGCCGGCTGGCCAAAACGGTAGCCCGCCTCGGTAAACGCCAGCAGCGAGTTGGCGTCGTAATCTGACTTCAGGCGGTCCGAGAAACCACTGAAATCAACGTTGCGCTCGCCTTCAATCTTGTGCCAGGTGTAACCCAGCGCGCCGCGCAGTGAGAACGCACTCTGTTGCCCTGCGGCATACAGGCCAAGGTGATAGTTATCGGTATCCGTGGATGAACGGCGGCTATCAACGTCGTAATCACCACGGCTATAGCCGAAGTACCCCCCGACACGTACGTTATGGTCAGCCAACGTGCGATCCGCGCCCAGCAGGAAGCCGGTGGTGTTGCCGTCCAGCTTGCCTGCGTTACCGTTGTCGCGCGTTCTGCTCCAGGAACTGAAGGTCTGGCCCCATACGCCGTTATTTTGTTGCTCCGGCTGTTGTACCAGCGACATCGCTAACGGCGGTATCGGCAGACTGTCATTATCGAACGCGCGCTGCATGCGCTGGTTCAGTACGTTGAACAGCTGAGTGCTGCCGGCGATCAGGTTAGACTGTACCGACGGGTAAACTTCACCTGACAGCTGGTTGAACGCCTCGCGCGCTTGCGGTGCGCTGAGTACCAGCAGAGAGTTATACAGCGCCAGGGAAGGGCCGTTTTGTGTCAGCGTGGAAAGCGCGCCGGCGGTATTCCACTGGTTGCTGGTGTTGGCTACCGTCTGGAAAATACCCGGCTTACCGCTTCCTGGATTTTCTCCACCTGGATTCTCGCCGCCTGGATTCTCGCCGCCTGGATTCTCGCCACCTGGATTCTCACCGCCCGGATTCTCACCACCCGGGTTTTCGCCCCCAGGATTCTCTCCGCCCGGATTCTCACCACCCGGGTTTTCACCCCCAGGATTCTCTCCGCCGGTCTCTTTCTGCGCGATGGTGAGATCGACAGCTCGGTGCTCTGTTTCAGTGCCACGTCCAGGAAGGCGGATTTGGAGATGGCCCCGGCGAACTGGCCGTCAATTCCCCCGTCGGAGGTTAGAATGCGATAGCTTTGGCCCGTTTTGTAGCTGGTCTGCGGATCCAGCGCGGTAACCTGTACTTTAGCCTGATCGCTGATGGTCGTTTTGCCAGACACCAGTAACTGATCGCTGCGGCCGTCACCGGCGATATCAACGTCATAGAACGATTCACCCACAAAGTTCAGGTAGCGTTTCAGCGTCAGCGTGCCGATAGTGCCATCACCGGGCGAGATATGGCGCCGGAGAGGATCTCTGTCGGCCCAGCGTGCCGTTACCGCCCAGCGTGCCACCGGCTTTGATCGACGCGGCGCTGCTGTAACCTTGTCCGTTACTGACCTCCGATCCCGCCGTCGCGTTGAGGATCAGCGTGCCACCGTTCTCGGCGCTAAGCGTCTGCACATCAAAAATATCGTCTTCGGGTTGGGTATTGATATTGCTGGCAATAATGACTTTTCCACGCGCGCGGTCACGTTCGCCTTGAGCCCTGAAAGATCGCCGTTCAGCGTGGTCTGGCCGGAGGTATTGATCACTTCACCTTCGCCGCTCATCTTGTTGCTGAAAACGTAATTTCCGTCGGTATGGTTGAAGTAGACATAGCTGCCGAATAACCCACCCCGAAGGCTGATTGCCGTCTTCGCATCAAGAGTGCCCGCGCCGCCCGCCGCGCCGAGGGTCGGCTCCGTTAAACCGGTGCCGGAGTCCATATTGCCGCGGCTGCCGATTATCAGCGCGCCCCGGTTCGAGCCGGAGCCCGTCATCCCCACTACCAGCTCATTACCACCTGCGGAAAATGCACCGCCGTCCATGACCGACAGTACGCCATTGCCGTAATCGCCAACGCTAACGCTGCTGGCACTGGTAAAACGCGAGCCCTCGCCCGCGATAACCAGCTCGGCGGTTTTACGTGCGCCAGAGACGCCCGCCACCTGAATGTTGCCCACGTTAACCGCTCCGCCGTTGAGCACGTCCAGATCGCCATAAAGCGTGAGCGTACGGCCAACATTCCATTGCGAACCGGATCCCGTGACGGTGGCTTTCGGGCTCAGCTTGTCGGTTTCATCTGGCCCGGAACCATTGCCGATACGGGCATCGTAGGTAGTGTTGAGCGTCGCACCGTTTTCAATCGCCAGCGTGGAGCGGGCACCCAGGTCAGTGCCAACGCTGAGAAAATTACTGACGACGCGTGAACCGGCGCCCGTAGCGATAAGGTGGCTGTCGTAGCCACGGGTGGTACCGACCACGATCTCCTTCGCGCTGGCCAGCGCACCGTCTTCGACTCGCAGGGTGCCCAGCCAAGATTCAGGCCACCACGCAGAATGTACTGATCGTTAACCGCGTTCAGCTCAGCGTTTGGTCCGCGGACCGTGACCGCGCTTTCATAAATTTGGCCGTTGAACAGTCGACCGATATTGATGTTATAGGCAGTGATTTTGCCATTATCGATCAGCAGGTTCCCACGTTGGTTACGGCCGACGTAAACATCGCCGGTGTAACCTAAAGATTCGGTAACACGCGCGTCGCCGTCAAAAATGGCATCCGCTGCGCGAGCGAAATCGGCAGGGGAGAGCATCAACAGCGGTGCGGAAAATAGAGCGAGGTAAAGTCTGGAAAGCGGTGTCTTAACCGCTAAAGAATGCGATGTAGAGTTATTCACGGGCTATCTCCGTACTCATTAGCATGATGTCTGGAAAATCGTTTTTATATGAAACTCAAATGTGTCGGGAAATTTAAAAGGCGTTATTATTTGTACGCCTTTTGGTATTGAGGAAATTATTTATGCGTGACAACCGGCGTACAGGTCGGCGCGCTTAGCGTCGGCGCAGATCCTAAAATTCCAGGCATCATCATTGATGAGCAATCGAAAATTCGCCCTTTTTCTGTCGTGGCGCGATAAGAAAGTTTTTGGCCGCCCAACGCATCCGGCTGGGCACCATTCACGTTGGTCACCGTTATTTCGTCCGACGAGCCCAGCCCCAGCATTTTAGCGGTTTCCGCCTGCAGCAATGGAATAGCCTGATCGGTTTTCAGGGTGGAACAACCGGCTAGCATCAACGTAACGGTTAAAGCGATTAGTGGTCTTTTCATAAATTATCCTTTATATCCAACCAGTTAAAATCACTGATTGTATTTATGTTTTCTATTACCCAAATCAGCGGGTAATATATTTCTCTTTCCTAATTGAAAAAACCCTCCTAAAGTAGGGTGGGTCGATAATAATTCATCTGTACTCTCAGATACGCGAAGGTGAAAGGAGATTCCTTTGGGGCAGAATTATGCGTTGGTCGTTGATGATCATCCATTGGTAGCAAGCGGCATCGCCAATTTTCTGATTACACATTGCCGGTTCAAACAGGCGTATGTCGTGACGAATGAAGAAGATTGCTACCGTCATATTAGGGAAAATGGCCCGCCACGTTTACTGGTAATCGATTTTTGGCTATCTTCCGGTACGGCGTTGAAATTACTCAAAGAAGTGAAACAACGTTACCCTCAGGTGCGCCTCCTGGTCGTCAGTGGGGATGAAAATAACGATATCTGGCAGAAAGTGCATACGGCCGGAGGACACGGTTTCGTATTGAAAAGCGAACCTCCTGAATTATTCTCACGGGCCGTTTTTGCCCTAGCGGATAATCTCACATGGTTTCCTTGTGCAAACGAATGTGCCGTTAAGACGAATAATGAGCAGTTAAGTAAATTTAACTTAACGCCGCGGCAAATTGATGTTTTGAATATGATTATGCGTGGCCTGCCAAATAAAAGAATTGCCGCCCAGCTTTCTATTTCTGAGCCCACGGTAAAAGAACACATCAGCAATATTCTGAAAAAGATAGGCGTTAACAGTCGGGTGGAAGCCATCACGCTACTGCATGGCAAACGGGAGCCGTCGGAATGAGGTTTTTCCAGGGTTCACAGAACGATGGCATCTCTCCCCCGCGCAAATTCGCCTGCTGAATAATACGTTTCTGCGGCTGGTATTCAGCTTTAGCGCTGTGCCTTTTGTCGGCATTCCTTTCGCTATCTGGATCCATTTGCTGGGGGACGATCTGGGTCCCACCATCACCTGGATAATAATTTACCTGCTCTGTGCTGTGGCGATCCGAATAGTGCATCGGCGCTATCAGCAAGAGGTTAAAGAAAATGATGATGAGCCGTCCTGCGCCGCTGGCTTCCGCGCATTAATAAGGTGGCCTTTTTTCACGGGCTGGGGATTTCATCACTCTATTTAATTACCCCGCAGACGCAGAATTTTGACTTTTTCCTGCTCCTTAATATCAGCATTGCCGCTATTGTCGCTGCCAATGCGACGCATCTGACGCCGGTCATCAGCACCTTCACACGGTTTTTCTTTGCCTCCTGGGGAGTTCTGACTCTCGGTATCATCCTGCGACTGGATGACCTGATGTTCATCGTGCTGATGCTGAACCTGCTGTACGGCTTCGCAATCTACCGCCATGCGTTAACGTCCCACGCGTTTTATCCAGCAAGCGCTGCTGGAAGAGCAAAGTTCACGCCTGGCGGAGCAGTTCCGGCAGGCCAAAGAAGAAGCGGAACAGGCGTTGCTCGATAAAAATCAGTTCCTGACGACCGCCAGCCACGATCTGCGCCAGCCGGTGCATGCCATGGGCTTTTTGATCGAAGCCATTATCCACAGAAACCAGGACGACAGCCTGACGCCACAGCTGCTTGACCTGCAACAGAGCGTTCGTTCGGTGCACCTGATGTTCAATTCCCTGCTCGATCTCAGCAAAATTGAATCTGGCAATGTGATGACCGCCCCTACACGCGTGGACATCGGCACGCTTCTCGACTCGGTGATCACCCTGTTTCGCGAAGAGGCCAACAGTCGCGCCCTGCGGCTGCGAACCTGGCGGCCCAAACGTCGCCTCTTCGTGATGGGGGACCCGCTGCTGGTGCGTCAGTCCTTGATTAACCTGATACAAAATGCCCTTCGCTACACGCAGCAGGGCGGTGTGCTGGTTGCCATCCGCCCGCGCGGTGCCGAGTGTCTGGTGGAAGTATGGGACACCGGGGTGGGGATCGCCGACGATGAAAAAAGCAAAATCTTCTCGCCTTACTACCGCCCCGAGCTGGCATGGAAGATCGACAGCGCCGGGCACGGGCTGGGCCTGGCGGTGGTTGCCCGCTGTGCCAAGCTGATGAACGTGAAGTATGGAATGCACTCCATTGAAGGCAAAGGTTCGCGCTTCTGGATGCGCTTTACGCAATACACGGGTGACGTGAAAGCGGTGGATCCACTGCCCGCCGGTGACAACATCGATACCCCAGTACGCTATGCGCCACTGCATGGCTCCTGCCTGATCGTTGACGACGATCCGCTGGTGACGTCCGCCTGGGAGAGCCTGATGAGCCTCTGGGGGATTAACGTGCGCTGCGCGGCCTCGGCCGAAGACGCTTTTGCCATCATTGACGACGGTTTCACGCCATTTGCTGTACTGTGCGACCAGCGCCTGCGATCCGGCGAAAGCGGGTTCGACATCCTGAAAGCACTTTTCGAACGTCTGCCCGACATGAGCGGCGCGATGGTCAGCGGGGAGTTTAACTCGCCGGTTTTGCTGGAAGCGGAGCAGGAAGGCTACCTGTGTTGCGTAAGCCGCTGGAGCCAGCCAAACTGCATGCGCTACTGACACAGTGGTCTGCGGGCTCGGGCTAAAACGAAAGTACAATTTGACTGCAACACAATTCTGGACATGCTATACTGTATATAAATACAGTATGAGAGGTGCGTAATGGCTGTTGAAACAAAATATGTTGTCGTTCGAAAAGGTGAAGAGAAAATGACATTTGCCAGTAAAAAAGAGGCTGACGCTCACGACAAACTGCTCGACATGGCAGAAGCGTTCACCGACTGGCTGTTGCAAAGCGGCATGCAGATGGATGAAACGCAGGCTGAAAATCTTGGGCTGTATCTCGCCGAGCAGAAAGAGGCCGTGCAGCATATTCTGCGTACCAGCAAGCTTCCCGATCTCAATGCCGCCACTGCCACAGATAACCCAGAGCCAGATGCGGCTGGCAGTAAAAAAATCAGAGCCGTTAAAGCTGCCTGATCGCCGGAGTGCATCATCGATTCTGATGCCCCGAGTCAGGGGGGCATCAGGGCGTGTTGAGTGCCGCCCCGTTATCTGACAGGGGCGGGACGAATACATATTTATTGAGAGTTCAGAGCGAGAAGTCGTCGGGAAGCACTCATCTCATCACGATCAGAAGCTGTACGTCACTTTCAAACTTCCCGTGGGCGACGTTTTTCGTTGAACAATGGGGCTATTGCCTGCATCTCCCGTCAACTGCGTAACGCCTGTTGCGACAGCTACGCTCCAGTCTGGGGTGAGCTTGTGGTCCAGTCCACATTCAGCGAATAAGCATAAATACCGGATCCAGCATCATGTCGGGAAAACCCCGATGCTGCTGACTGTGCGGCATTCACCCCGTAGTAAGTCTGCATGTATTTGCTGGATCCCCAACTGGTGGTCAGCGCCAGCGTCAGCGAATTTTTCGGTGATGTATAAAGCGGGCTGATAATCCCGAAATGCAGGGCCTCACCGTTGTTTCTTTCAGAAACCGGCACTTCAGCCTGCAATTGCACACTCAGCCAGTCGGTCACCTTATACCCCAGTCCGGCACAATGATGGCCGAGCCTTTGACGTCACCCATACCCCGCAAGTCGTCACTGCCGGAGCTTATTGAATCGCTGTTCACGTCACGATCCTTGCGACCAGCGCGATAGCTCAGCGCAGCGTTGTACTCCAGTTTACCGACACTGTTACCGTAACCGATACCCCGCGTGGTGCTGATAAAGACGCCATTTGCCATGGAGTAATCAAGCACTAATGCTGTAGTGGCGCGGTTTTATCCGAACCAGAATAGCGAGGCCGTAATATCCACACCTCCCCCCAGGGTCAACACGTTACCCTGGTTCTGTTCTGCCGCCAGTGTCGGGGTGGTCAGAAACGCCAGAACGACTCCCGGCACTATTTTTTTCAGGCTGCGAGGCGAGAGCAAAGGAGGAAACTGATGACGCAGTGCGATGTTTCCTCATTAAAGAAGTCCTTGTGGATTCAAATGATGACGATACAAGCGGTTATTCACGCCAGTTTTCTCAGTTTGAATACGCACCCTAAGGTTCTTATGAGCCGAAAATGAAGAAACGCTGAAGCAAGTACCGCTGCAGTAAACCTGATAGATTTATCGAAACCGTTTTTTTCTTAAGACGTTCTTCATTCACTGTTGATACCGTTACCAATGTGAAAATTCTACTAATCGAAGACGACCTGGATCTGGGCAATGGCGTGCGGATCGCCCTTGCAGATCAAGGATTTGATGTCATATGGGTTCGCCGCAAAGAGGATGCGCTGCATCAGCTTGATGCCTGCGTGCCAGAACTGATATTGCTCGACCTGGGACTGCCCGATGGCGATGGCATGGGCCTGATGACCAGCTTGCGGCAGCAGTTCAAGGATCCCTGTCATCATCCTGACTGCTCGAGGCACGCTACAGGATCGCCTGTGTGGCTGGATGCCGGTGCAGACGATTACCTTGTTAAACCTTTTATTCTCGCCGAGTTGTTGGCCAGGGTAAGAGCGCTTGCGCGACGCAGTTACGGTTTTCAGAATGAGGCAATAGAAATCAGAGGGTTATCTCTGCATGTGCCAACGCGTCGCGTGACGGTGAGTGCCCGTCACGTGGAGTTGACGGCAAGTGAATACGCGCTGCTTGAAACGTTAATGTTGCGCGCTGACCGCGTGCTTACACGACGTTCTGGAAGAAAGAATCTTCGGCACCAAAGAAAATCTGAGTAATGCTCTCGACGTGCATATGGGGAATTTGCGTCGAAAAATCGGGGACGGTTATGTGCGAACGGTGAGAGGGGTAGGGTATGTCATTGATACTGTACCGATCTACAAAGGCGGTGATTGATGCGAAATATCTGGCGCACCCTGAGACTCCCACGCTCGTACGGCGAATCATCATCGCCCAGATGCTGCTGCTGACATTGCTGTGGTGTCTTTTTTTGACTTTTGTTTTGTGGGAGGACTTGCGTAGCCCCCCGATATTAACGGGCAGTAAGACCTACGAAACCCTTTTTACGCTGGTGGACAGTATGGACGATCGCCCCCAGGAACGCACCGATGTGCTGAACACGTTCAGTAAGGCGTTGCGGGAAGGATATGGCGGAGGTGAAGATCCCGAACTGTCAATCAGCCTCATTATTCGCAAACATAACGAGATAATTTATTCATCTGATGGCGCACCAACAGGGGTCGTAAACACAACTGGGGGAATTACAGCGCATTGAGAGTGAGGGGCGCACCTGGACCAGCCGTACGCTAAAATCCGGGAACTCCGATGTGGAGGTGACACTTGTGACGCCTGCCGGAGGCTGGAACTTCTTTATCTACCTGAACTCGCGTGGCTATTACATATTGCCGCTACTGGTATGCATTCCTTTTCTTTTATTTCCCGCGTGGCTGTCAATTCGCATTGCAATGCGGCCCTGGCGCAAGGTCGTAAATGAAATATCCTTGCGAACGCCAGACGATCTCTCTCCATTAAAAGCCATGCCAAAACACAGGGAGCTTCGTCAAATGGTGGACGCGATAAACGTGTTTCTTGCCAGGGTGCGCGAAAGCGCGGAAAGGGAACGGATTTTCATTGCTGATGCCGCTCACGAGCTGCGTACTCCTCTGGCTGCAATGCGAATCAACGTGGAGGCGCTGCAGTCGTATGTAAGCAATGAAACTCAACAGGAATTACTGGCGGGGATTGTTCGCAGCAACAGCCGGGCTGCCCGACTCGTCAATCAATTGTTGCTGATGATGCACAGTGAAGCACGTATTGATGCCGTTATGCAGCCAGTGCCGCTGACGACGCTCATTCAGGAGCGAATGGCAGCACTGGAACCGCTGGCTACGGAGCGCAGGATAGAGCTTGAATTCGTCTCTGATGATGAAATCTGGATCACAGGCATCAGGGAGCGCCTGATGTCGCTGATTGACAATTTGATTGAGAACGCAGTCAAGTACAGCCCTGAGGGCGGACGGGTTGAAGTAGAGATACGATCGCGGGATAAAGCCACGCAGCTTCGTGTCTCAGATGCCGGGCCCGGTATTCGGCCTGAATTGAGGGAGCGAGTGTTCGACCGATTTTTTCGCGACCCCAACCAGATGCAAAGCGGGAGTGGACTGGGACTTGCAATCGTCAACGCGGTTGCGCAGCAACACAACAGCAGCGTATGTCTGTGTACGTCTGCAGAAGGCGGGCTGCTGGTCACTGTCGATTTCCCAACTCAGATAGCCGAAGATGCGTAGCAGAGGCCAGAAGCAGACATCTAAGAAAAACGACCTGGTGTTTGATTCGGGGACTCTGTTTGCATCAACGTTATTTTAAAGGCCTGTTTTATCGAGCCATCTGGACACACGCTGGGCCAGTTCATCCGGTTTTTCCAGAGGAATAAGGTGTCCACAAGCGTCGACATAATCCACACAGGTTCCGGTTAGCCTGGCGAGTTCTTCTGCCTCCTCTGTTGAACGCAGCCGATCATGTTTCGCTGCAATAACGTAGGTCGGGCATGAAATGGGTTTTAATGTTATTCGCTCGCGGTTTAGCCCTGACTGGACTCTGAATACATCGGCTCCCAGCCTTTTTCCCATATTACGGATTTTCTCAATGATGGCCGTATTACTGGCGAGATCAGCATGAAGTGATTTTCTAATGGCCGTTGTGCTCAGCCACTAAATTCTCTTGAGGAATTGATATTCGCTGCAGCAACACGGGTATTTATCTCTTCTGCCGAATCCTCTCTGAGAGACGTGGCAATGAGGATCATCGCCGCTGTCCGTTCCGGAAAAGCCTCATAAATAGCTCTGGCAACATAACCACCTAGCGAAAAGCCGGCCAGCACAAAACGCTCCGGTAGTTTCTGGACTATATTAGCGGCAATATCCTGGATTGTGGTTCCTGGCCCAGGCTCGCAGGTATAAAGAGCCTGCGCTCGGGAAATGCGGTGATAAAATCGTCCCACAGTGTTTCATCAAGCATAAATCCCGGGATAAGTACCACAGGAAGGTTCTCTGCATTCATCGGCAAGCCTCATTTCCTGGCCGCAGTGCCATTGCCAGGGTTTCTGAATCTGTAAACATAGCCTATTGCAGTTGATGAAGACATTGTCGTCTCGTCGAGGTCTGCCGTTTGTTCGTAGCAGACCTTGCGGCGCTTAAGTCGATCCGGTTCGTGCCTGAGGTGATTTGGGGACTCACGGCGGCACTATTTTTTAGCCACAATCCGCATTTCCACCAGCGCATTTTCTGGAATGAACGCTGATACGCCTATGGCAGTCCACGCCGGGTAGGGTGCCTTAACATATTCATCTTTCACCTTAGAAAAAACGTCTATATGTTTTTTAAGATCAATATGAAAAGTGGTCATCTCAAGAATATTTTCATACCCTAAGCCTGCGGCTTTCAAATAAACACCAAGCTTATAAAACGCATCATGGAATTGTTCTTCCGGATGCTGACTTATCGGTTTGTCCTTCCGTGCCGCGGTAACACCAGAGAGATACACCGTGCCATCTGCTTCGATGACAGGCGAGAAGTGCCAGTCATCGAAATAGTGTTGGAATTCTTCAGGGACTATCGATCTTTTCATGATTTTTTCTCAGGTTGACGCATGAGTACGTGCTGCGGGTAAACGGCCCGCTGGGGAGGAACATGAGCAAGGATGTCCACGCCTCAGTTAGTTGATTGTCTGTTACGTTACTTGATAGACGCGCCGCTCGCAGCAGAAAATAAACCGGAGGCCTGCCGGATAAGTCGGATGCTTAGCGCGGCACCCGTGGCCAGGCATATCGCCATCGCCAGAAGGGCGACGATAAAGGCATGCGTAATATTTGCACCGCTTCTGCCGGTGTCCAGCATGCTGTAAAAAATGCCACCGATGACGGCGACGCTCAGTGCAGTGCTGATTTGGAGTGTCGAGCTGGTTACCCCGGCAATCATGCCTGAAAACGCCGGTGCAACGCGGCCTGTCACCATCCGGACCAGCGTCGGCATCGCCAGTCCCTGGCCGAGGCCGGTGATAAAAAGCAATACAGCGAGCGGCAGCATGGCCGGTGCGCTACCCATCATGGTATGGGCAATCAACCCTGCCAGGCCTGCTAACCCCAACGTCTCGCATCCCATCCCGATTGCGCTCAGATAATTGCCGACAAAACGCCTCAGATAAGGTGTTAGCAACGGACCGATCAGAAAACCCACGCCAAAAGGCAGAAAAAGCAGGCCCGCAGTCAGGGCGTTTAACTGCAACGCATCTTGTAGATAAACGGAGAACAAAAGAAAGAAGGCCCCGATAGAATAAAACAGCAAAACGATCGCCAGCCCCTGACCCAGCCCCGGCGCGCGTAATACGACCGGATCAAGCAGAGGCGAACCGCCGTTCTGGCTAAGGCGACGCTCATAACGCCATAACAGCGACGCCAGCAGCGGGACAGCCAGAAATGACAGCCATGTCCACCAGGGCCATCCCGCTTCACGGCCTTCAATTAACGGCACAATCAGCGCACTCAACGTGGCGGTCGCCAGTAACATGCCGACCGGGTCCAGTCGTTGTGCGGATGGCGCACGCGTCTCTTTCAGCAGTGGCAACCCGAAGAGAATGACCAGCAGCGCCACCGGCAAGTTAACGAGAAAAATAGCCCGCCATCCCAGGTGAAACAGATCCGCTGAGATCAGGATACCGCCCACTACCTGCCCGATAACCGAGGCGAGGCCAAATACAGCGCCATAGATACTCAACGCGAACGGCTTTTCCGCTTCCGGAAAAATGGCCTGTACGGAAGCCAGTGCCTGAGGTGCCATAATCGCGGCCGTAGTACCCTGTAACACGCGTCCACTAATCAGTACCCATGGTGACCAGGCTAAACCGCACAGCAGCGATGCCGCCGCAAAACCGATAAGCCCTATAAAAAACATCTTCCCACGACCATAAATATCACCCAGACGACCGCCGGTAATTAAGGTACGGCATACACGGTGCATAGGACGAAATGACCAGCTGTTCAGCAGAGGAAGAGGCGCTCAGCTCGTCCTGAATAGCAGGCAGCGCAACATTGACGATAAAAAAATCGAGTGGGGGCAAAAATGCGCCAACCAGCAGGATGACAAACATTGCCCAGCGACGCGGCTCGGCTTGCGGGAGGATAGGGGTCGACATGGAACACTCCACAGGTAACGGTTATGTGCAGAGATTGAGAGGCAGGGCGTTAGCGCATGCCACCAGAGGCAAGAATCACCTCACCGGTGATCCATCCCGCATCGTCTGATGCGAGAAATGAGACGATCGGCGCAACATCCTGCACCTGACCGATGCGGCCGAGTGGGGTCTGCTTTTCATTCCATGTCTGGAAGTCCGAGTTCATCGCGCCTGCACTATGACTGCCTTCCGTTTCGATAAGGCCAGGGTTGACCGCGTTGACGCGAATTCCCCGGGGGCCGAGTTCTCGTGACAGTACCCCGGTAATAGCATCGATCGCCCCTTTGGTGCCGCTGTAGATGGCACTCTCGGCGATAAAGACGCGGGTGACGAACGAACTGATGTTAATGATGCTGCTGCCTTTATTCAGATGCGGCGCAGCAGCGCCGGACATTAACAGCGGCCCCAGAACATTGATGTCGAATTGTCTGCGGTAGAGTGCCTCTGTGCTCTCTTCAATGCGGGCGAACTCATAAATGCCGGCGTTGTTCACCACAATGTCCAGCCGCCCGAAAATGTCGATGGCCGCGTTAACCAGCGCCTCAACCTCAGCCTGACGGGTGATATCCGCCGCGACCGCTACCGCCTGCCCACCGGCAGCCTGTATATCGGCAACGACGTGATCAGCACTACTTTTGCCTGACGCGTAATTGACAATAACCTTCGCGCCGTCAGCCGCCAGTTGACGGGCAACGCCGGCTCCGATGCCTTTGGAGCCACCGGTTACAATCGCCACTTTGTCTTTTAATTTGTACATGTCATTCATTTCCTGACTGGGGTGGGGGTGAGGACGCTATAGTGATATCGACAAAGTTGTTTTGGAACTGCCACTTTTGTATATTCAATGTTCATTTTTGTACGGTGAGACACTGGCATGGAATGGGGCGACGTCCGGGTATTTCTTGCAGTTATGCGTAAGGGCTCTTTCGGCGAGGCGGCACGAAGCCTGGGTGTGAGCCATCCGACGGTTGGTCGCCGGATAAAGGCGCTTGAGGAAGAGGCGCAGCAAGCGCTATTTCGCCGGACACAGGAGGGTCTGGTTCTGACCGACGCCGGCGACAGGGTGCTGAAGCTGGCAGAAGCGATGGAAAACTCCGCGCTGGCGATGGAGCGGCGTCTCGCCGGTAATCACGAACGTCTTGAAGGGATATTGCGGATCTCTTCAGCAGAGTGGTTTGCCAACTATGTTCTCGCACCGGTCCTGGAGGAACTGACGCGCCGCCATCCGGCGATTGTGCCGGAGCTTATCGCAAGCTACCGCTTACTTAACCTGTCGCGGCGTGATGCCGACATTGCATTTCGCATCGTTCCCTTTACCGAACCGGATATTGTCCAGCGCCGCCTGATGCGCATTCCCTATGCGCTATATGGAACGCCGGAAATCGCCGATTCCGCCCGACACGATCCGGCCGCAGTGGGCTTATTCTGATGAACACGGCACAATCCCACTTCTCTGACGTCGCCTGGCTGCTCGACAGGTTCCCCCAGTCACGACGTGTGTTCACCAGTACCAGCCGGGCCGTACAGGCACAGATGTGCCAGCGCGGAATGGGCATCGCCGTGTTACCGCGCCCGCTTGGTGATGCCATCACCGGCTTAGCGGCTATCAGCATGCCGGAGCCACCGCCGTCCAAAGATATATGGGTAGGGTATCACTCTGACCTCCGACATATGGATCGCCTGCGGGTTATGCTGGATATCGCCGATGCGATGCTTGCCGATCCCGCGGCGCGTCAACGTGAGCGACGGTTTACGCAGCCATTAAGCGTTCACCTCAAAGCGTTCCCGGTAGAGAGAAACCAGCCAGTCTACAAAAATCCGGACACGGGGAGACAGCTGTCGGTGCTGTGGATAGATAGCCGAAAGTTGCATGGCCGGGCTTTTCCAGTCACTTAACACTTCCTGTAGCAGGCCATCCCGAAGGGCATCGTCCACATGATAACGTGGAAGCTGAACCAGCCCACATCCACGCAACGCGCAAATAACGTAATTTTCTGCGTCATTCACTGTCATCCAGCCTTTGGTCGGATAGCTTTTCTCTTTACCGTTAACAATGAGTTCCAGAGGATAGTTCTTACCCCGGCTGGTGGAAAAGAAATTGACGCTCTGGTGAGAAAGCAGATCGTCAGGGGTCATCGGTCGGCCGTGCTTACGAAGATAGTCCGGACTGGCGCAGATAACCTGAGGCATCTGGGCTAAAGGCCGGGCAATTAATGATGAATCAAAGAGCTTGCCCGCGCGTACGGCGCAGTCAACGCCTTCCCGAATCAGATCGACCAGACGATCCCCACTGCTGATAACCAGCCTGATGGCGGGATAGCGGGCGTGAAACTCGTCAATACGGGGCAGTACAATGCGGGTCGCATGGGCCCCGTGAAGATTCACGCGCAAAATCCCCTGTGGTCTTACGCCGGAATGACGCAGGGAAGACTCCGCATCGTCCAGTTCAGAAAGAATATGCACGCAGCGTTCATAAAATGCCTCGCCATCCAGCGAGGCCCGCACGTGTCTGGTCGTCCGCTCCAGCAGACGACACTCCAGGTTTTTCTCCAGGCTTTTTATTGCATTGCTGGCCGTCGCTCTGGGGATTCCTAGCTGGTCCGCGGCCTGACTGAAGCTTTGAAGCTCTACAATGCGGGTGAAGAGCAGCATGGTATCAAATTTATCCATCACGGATCCTGAAGGCGATTATTAACGATAATGGAATTATGTTATCAAATATCACCCATTTATCTCTCCCGCTAAAACATTAATATCTTCATTCAGACCCCCTTTCACTGAAACCGGAGAGAACGATGGACAAAGTCAATAAAACTGCCCTTGTTACGGGCGGTTCCCGTGGTATCGGCCGCGCCATTGCTGAGCGTCTCGCGCGGGACGGTTTTACCACTATCGTGAATTACGCAGGTAATGCCGAGGCGGCAGAGCAAACCGTGCAGAGCATCGTCGCTAAAGGTGGCCGTGCGACGGCGATTCAGGCTGATGTTGCCAGCGAAGCGGATGTCAGCCACTTGTTCCAGCAAGCGAAAGCGGTTACCGGCAGACTGGATGTGGTGGTGCACAGCGCGGGGATCATGCCAATGGCGAAGATTACCCCTGCCGGTCTTCACGATTTTGATCGTGTCATTCATACCAACCTGCGTGGCGCATTTCTGGTGCTGGCAAATGCTGCTGAAACCGTGAGTGAAGGCGGCAGAATCATTGCCCTTTCGACGAGCGTGATCGCCAAATCCTTCCCGGCTTATGGTCCTATATCGCCTCAAAAGCAGGCGTGGAAGGGCTTGTACACGTGCTGGCAAACGAACTGCGGGGCAGAAATATCACCGTTAATGCCGTTGCTCCGGGCCCCACCGGGACTGAGCTCTTCTTTAACGGTAAGAGCGAAGAGCAGGTTGCGGCCGTTGCAAAACTGGCCCCGCTCGAGCGCATCGGTACCCCAGAAGAGATCGCCAGCGCAGTAGCGATGATCGCCGGTCCGGACGGGAGCTGGATCAACTCGCAGGTTATTCGTGTAAACGGTGCTTCGCCTAATCCCCCCGACAGGCGGATGCATACGCTTCCGGGGTAAATGAGCGATGAGCCTGCACGGTCATGCCGCGCAGGCAATAGTCAATATCGTCACTACACCTGCGGGAAACGTCCCTTCCGGGTTGATATTGATCCGACTGATGAGAGTGCGGCGGTGGTCAATGCCATTGCCGAGCGCATCCGCCAGCAATTTTTACAGCTGGCTTGCCGATAAGATATTTGGATTTAAAGAGTATGAAGAAAATGACCTCCCAGAACTTTTCCTGGGATGATTTGAAAACCGTTATGGCTGTAGGTGAGCACGGTAATCTGTCACGCGCCGCAGATGCTCTGGGCATCAATCATTCCACCTTGTTTCGTCGGTTGGGGGCCATTGAGACGTCGCTGGCATTAGCCTCTTTCTGCGTCGCCGTACCCACTACGTTCCGACAAAAGCCGGAACCGCGCTGATCGCCCTGGGACACCGCATTGAAGAGGATATCCACTATGTTCTACAGAACATTGAAGAGGATGAATGCGGTTTTTCGGGGGAGATAAGGGTCACCACGTCGGATGCCCTTTTGCAGGATTACCTTAACCCGCTGATCGCGTCATTTAGCCGAATAAATCCCCACATTACCTTTCAGGTCTCGACAGGAAATGAATCCGTCAATTTGTTCGATGGCGGGGCGGATATCGCGTTTCGAGCCACCAGAGACATTCCGGAGCATCTTTCCGGCCGCAAGGTGGATCGGCGTTCTGGGCAGTGTATGGTTTACGTGAACAATGGGAAAAAAAGCAAGTCAATGCTATGGCGCTCACGGAGCATCGCTGGGTCTCCTTCCATTACGCAATGTCTAAGTTAAACGCCTTTCTGTGGATTGAAAAAAATATTCCCGAGAAAAATATCACCTTTCGCGGCGACTCCGTTCTCAGTGTTGCGTCGGCTATCTCAAGCGGGATTGGGATCGGTTTGTTACCCTGCATGCATGGCAATCAGATAGATAAACTGGCTCAGATTAGCCCCATCGTGGAGGGACTGGGTGAAGACATTTGGCTGCTCGCGCATCCTGATGTAAGGAAATCAGCAAAAATAAGGGAATTTATGAATCACTGTTCCCACTATTTAGCAGAGAACAGAAAGAGAATATTCGGACAAACATGTTAATTCCTTTTTTCATATAAAATTCATTAATATTTCACAGCGTTCATTTTTGCAATAAGCCCTTTGCAAAAATGAACGGACAAAAGAATATTTCGTTTTGTATAGTTTTCCCGAGTTCACGAATCAGGTCCTTAATACACTGATAAATTTAAACAAACATCGCGGAAATTATTATGACGATTAAAGCAACACCTGCAGCGGCCAGAAATCTGTTAAGCCCGGAAAACCATGCGCTGATCCTGCTGGATCACCAGAGCCAGATGCGTTCAATGTGAAAAATATTGATATCGGCCTGCTGAGACAAAATACCGCAGTCCTCGCGGAAACAGGTAAGGGGTTTAATATTCCGACCCTTGTTTCGACGATTTCACGCCATGATTTTGCGGGCCCGGTATTTCCTGAAGTTTCAGCGGTATTCCCGGATGACGCGTCGTACGTTAACCGATCCACCTCAAACGCATGGGAAGATGGTAATTTTGTTGATGCCGTCAACAAACTGGAGCGCGACCGCCTGGTGTTTGCAGGTCTGTGGACCTCGGTCTGTCTGAATGGTCCGGTTCAGTCTGCCATTGAGCAAGGTTTTGACGTCTATATCGTCACAGACGCCAGCGGTGACATGAGTGCAGAAGCTCACGAACGCGCTGTGCAACGCATGATTCAGGCTGGCGCAAAGCCGATTACTGCCCTGACTTACCTGCTTGAACTGCAACGTGACTGGCACGTCATGAACCTACGAACTGACACTTCGATCAGCCAGAAACATGGCGGAGCGTTCGGTATTGGCATCCATGTATTGTGCAGATTATGGTTCACGCCTAAGATAACTCGCCATACGAATTTTT
>ENA-OQHY01000418-OQHY01000418.1-human-gut-metagenome-genome-assembly--contig:-NODE-418-length-24249-cov-5.059987_pt1 | contig 24249 bp, 29 predicted proteins | sample MGYA00242570_ERZ504733 | MGnify/ENA primary metagenome ERZ504733 (study PRJEB26092, sample SAMD00036219) | human gut metagenome | host: Homo sapiens | study: EMG produced TPA metagenomics assembly of... | reverse complement strand
CCTTGCGCGACTCTGTATTGCCCGTTACGGCAACCGCATCACCTGACTGAGCCACGAACGAGACATCACTGAAAAGTGTCTCCCCACCCTTCACCGCCGTAGCATTCTTAAATTCAAATATCATCGTTGTTTCGCTTTCTTAGTTTTATTTAAAGTACAAAAGTACAGAAAACAATTGTAAACAGGAAGCGAATGGACTAAAAAAACGGTATTAGTTTGTGGTTGTCAAAATGAAGAGTTAATTTTGCAACCTAATAATCATGCGTTTTGAACGGAAAGAACGTTTTTTTTCATAGCATACCAATCAAAAGTAAGAATGACATTTTCAACACAAGATATAACAAAAAAGTGCGCCTCGCTGCCTGCCTCGCTGATTGCTGACGACGTGAACAGCGCACTGCAAACGCACCATTCACTTGTCATCACGGCTCCGCCTGGCGCCGGCAAGTCGACATTGCTGCCTCTAACCATCCTCTCCTCGCTCGGCGACGGCGAGAAGATACTCATGCTCGAGCCGCGCCGACTGGCAGCACGACAGATTGCGGAGCGCATGGCGCAGATATTAGGCGAAACGGTGGGCGAGACGGTGGGCTACAGAGTGAGGTTCGAGAGCAAGGTGTCGAAGCGTACACGTATCGAAGTACTGACAGAGGGCATCCTCACACGTATGCTCGTAGACGATGCAACGCTCGACGGTGTGAGTATCGTCATCTTCGACGAGTTTCACGAGCGTAGCATCAACTCCGACCTTGCACTCGCACTAACACGCCAGGCACAAGAGATTATACGCCCCGACCTGAAGATTGTTATCATGTCGGCGACTATCGATGCCTGCGGTATCTGCGCAGCGTTGAAGGCTCCGCTAATAGAGAGCGAGGGACGCATGTTCCCCGTAGAGCTGCACTACGCTGACGAGGACACCGACCCGCGCGACATAGCCGCCGTAGCAGCCTCAACAACTATCGAAGCGTACAAGAAACACGAAGGCGACATACTCGTGTTTCTGCCAGGACAGGCAGAGATTGAACGCTGCTTTGAACTGCTCAGCAAGTCTCAACACCTCACCGCATCACCATCTCAACCCATCACCACCACACCATCTCAACACCTCAACACCTCAGGGGGTGCACTTGTCTCAAGTGCACCAACAACATCTCAACCCATCACCACCACAACACCTCAACATCTCACCATATACCCCCTTTACGGCAACCTCTCGCCAGAGAACCAGCGTCGCGCCATCGCCCCATCTGCACCTGGCGAACGCAAGATTGTGATAGCAACGCCTATCGCTGAGACATCCATCACGATTGAAGGCGTGCGCGTAGTGATTGACTCCGGTCTGTGCCGTCAAGTAGTGTTCGATGCACGCACCGGACTGAGTCATCTTCAGACCGTGCGCATCAGCATGGACATGGCTACACAGCGCATGGGTCGCGCCGGACGCGTGGCAGAGGGCGTGTGCTACCGCCTTTGGACGAAAGCGTCGGAGCATCTGATGGCTGAGCAGCGCAAACCCGAGATTGAGGAAGCCGACCTCGCGCCGATGGTGCTCGACACGGCAGCGTTCGGTGAGAGCGACGCAGAAGCCCTTCCGTGGCTCACCATGCCGCCACGTGCCGGTGTGTTCAAGGCGAAAGAACTGCTCATGTCGCTCGGTGCTATCGACGAGAACGGCAATATAACGCCTATCGGCAAGCGCATGGCTGCACTACCCTGCCACCCACATATCGCAAGAATGATTCTTGCAACAACCAATCTCACCACCTCAACACATCAGGGGGTGCACTTGTCTCAAGTGCACCAACAACACCTCACCACCTCAACATCTCACCACAACACCACCTCTTTAGCTTGCGACATAGCCGCTCTGCTCGAAGAAAAAGACCCACTATCCGAGACCGGTGGCACCGATCTTACTCTGCGCCTCTCCGCCCTGCGCACCGCACGCCGTAAAGGTCAGATGGGCAGATGGCAGCGCATAGCGAAGATTGCAGCCGAATATCGTCGCATGGCACACACCGACGAGGAAAACCGCGACCCTGCACCTATGGAGGTGGGACTGCTCGTGGCTCATGCCTATCCGGAGCGCATCGCACACAGCACGAACAACATCGGTAGCTACCGCCTTGCAAGTGGTGCCAATGTGCAGCTGGATTCCACCGACCAGCAGTCGGCCCACTCCTGGATAGCCATAGCATCGCTCCATAGTGCACCTGGCACTACGGGCAGAGTGTTCCTCGCTGCACCGTTAGACCCAGAGGATCTGAACGCAGAGTTCGTAAAGGAGGTCGACAACATTTCGTGGGACACCAAGCAGGGCTGCGTGGTGATGCAGCGCGAACAGCGCATAGGTAAACTCATGCTCAGCGAGAAGCCGATACACGATGCCGACAAAGAACAGATGAAGAGTATAGTATGCGAGGCGATGAAGAAGGACGGACTGACGATGATGGCATGGAGCGAGAAAGCCGTGGAGCAGGTGCAGCGACGTGTGGCGCAAGTTGCTGCGTGGCACCCCGAACTGGCGTTGCCCGATGTGTCGACCGAGCACTTGCTGAGCACAGCTGCCGACTGGCTGCCGTTCTATCTTGAAGAAGGAGGACGCGTGAAGTCGAGCGTTCAGGAACTGAGAAAGCTTAACCTCGCTGAGATAATATGGAACCTCCTGCCATACGAAGCACAGCAGGAGGTAAACCGACTGGCACCGACACACATCGAAGTGCCCACGGGGTCGCGCATACGCATCGACTACCGCACTGGAGCCGAAGCACCGGTGCTGAGCGTGCGCCTACAAGAATGCTTCGGAATGGAGCGCACGCCATGTGTTGACGATGGCAAACGACCGGTGCTTATGGAACTTCTGTCGCCGGGCTTCAAGCCCGTGCAGCTGACGCAAGACCTTGCCAGCTTCTGGCAGGGCACTTACTTCGAAGTGCGCAAGGAGCTAAGACGCAGATACCCGAAGCACTACTGGCCCGAAAACCCATTGGAAGCAGAGGCAGTGAGGGGCGTAAAAATAAAATGAACGCTTATATCGTATTAATAAACGTTCATTGTATAAGACAGTAAAAGTTACGATTAATCCATACGCGTCGGTCGACGCGGATGTCTGCGTCGGTCGATGCGGATGTCTGCGTCGGTCGATGCGGACGTCTGCGCCGGTCGATGCGGATGCCTGCGTCGGTCGATGCGGATGCCTATATATAGACAAATACAAGGCGTAGTATCTGCAAACGTCCGCCAAACCTTAAATCTACAGGCTTTTTAATAAGCCTTTATGCGATAGATTATGCCCAACTCCAAGCGGTCGGTGTTGTAATCGGTGAGCGTGCTGCGACGTGCGTAGTTGTACTTGCGTCCGGCATACGAGAGGAACACACGGAAGTCTTGCTTCTTCACTGGAAAGTACTCCAAGGTGCCAACATAGCCATAGCTGCGACGATAGTTGTGCAACAGGTCGCTGTTGCATACGGTCGTGATGCCATACATGCCCTTCAGCTGAAGGTTCCACGAGGGTGCGAACTGCCAGTCGGACTTGGCTGTTAGCGTGTGATACTTCACCTTGCCGAAGTGGGGATTGACCTCGGTTTCATCATCAGCGACATTAAGCAACGGCATCACTTCTGACGTGGCGATGCCGAGCTGGTCGAGGTCGTCGAACGCACCCATATAGTCGAGGTAGCACTGGAACTTGGGCAGATTGAGTTGCTGTCCTAAGGTTATCATCTTGCTGTACTTGCCCTTGGCCTGTGTCTGCACTCCACACGACCAGCGCGTGTTGAGCACTCCGCCGAACATCGATCCGTTCCAGTTGAGGATATATACAAAGGGGGCATTCGACTTCTTCAACGGTGCCACCTTGCTGCCATTCACAATCACGGGAGTCTCGCCATATCGTTCGGAAAACTTCTCCTGATACGTATTGCTCACCTCTACAGCTATCTCATGATTGGGCGTGGATGATAGCTTGCCATCACACCTGTCATAAAGTCACCCATATTGCCCACTACGTCCGAATACTCGTAGACATAAATCGGGTTCTCGTCAAACTCATAACCACCCCACAACTGCGCCAACTTACCGCCAGCAATGGTGAACTTGTCGTTTATGTTGTAACCCACCATCATAATGTCGGTAGCCTTAGCAAAGTTGTCAAGGCTCTGACCTGCAGCCGACCTGTTAAGACTGTGGCGCAGACGATAGAAGAGTTTGTCGTTGATGGTGCCTTTGATCTCAAGACGCAACTGACGGTTGGCAAACTTCGAGTCCCACTCGTCGGTGCGACTGTCGTGCTCAGCCCTCACCGAACCGGCAAAGTTGACGTAAACATTGAAGGCATCGTGCTTCTTCTCCAATTTGGTTATACGCTCGGCGATTGACTGCACACCGTCGTCATTGCCACCCATAAGCGTGTTATTACCCTGTGCTGCTGCACCTAAAGACACAAAAAGTGACGATATTACAAGTAAGAATTTGTTCATTGTTGTTTAAGTTAATTGTAATACAAAAGTACAAAAAAATTATTGAATAACCTTTCTTTTGCAAAAAACAATCGCTCGTTTCAGTTTTTTTTCTGTAATTTTACACTCTTAAAAAACAATATCAATTGTGTAAATACAGAATATGAAGAGCTTACTTATAAAGGACACTACCGTCGACGAGCGTATGCAGATTGTGAAGGAAGCACTCGGCGGATTCGGCAACTGCGACTGCGAAGCATCGACATGGACGATATGTACGACGACTATATCTTCGGAAGACGCGAACTGGCGGACATAAATCGCGAATTCAGCCAGCAACACGCCGGTGCGGTGAAGGCAGAAGACCGCGAAAAACGATCGGGATGTGCCATGCACTAATCTTTAAAACAACAACAATCACACAACGAACGATAAGAAAATGGAATTGATACTGAAATACTTCCCTAATCTCAGCGACACTCAGCGCGAACAGTTCGCTGCGCTGAAGGCTCTCTACGAGGACTGGAACAGCAAGATTAACGTTATCTCGCGCAAGGACATGGACAACTTCTACGAGCACCACGTGCTCCACTCGCTTGCCATAGCTCACGAGATACGCTTCCGCGAAGGCACAAAGGTGCTCGACCTCGGTACGGGTGGCGGCTTTCCGGGCATACCACTCGCAATAATGTTTCCCGACAGCCAGTTCAAGCTCATCGACCGCACGGGCAAAAAGATTCGTGTGGTGAACGAGGTGGCGCAGGCAATCGGACTGAAGAACGTAGTGGCTGAACAGCTTTCGGGCGAAGAGGAGAAGGCGCAGTACGACTTCGTGGTGAGCCGCGCCGTGATGCCACTACCCGACCTCGTGAAGATTATTAAGAAGAACGTGAACCGCAAGAATCAGCACAACGCGCTGCCTAACGGACTCATCTGTCTTAAAGGTGGCGACCTGCAGGCTGAAACAAAGCCGTTCAAGAACATCGTGAGCCTCACCGAAATACACGATATGTTCAAAGAGGAGTGGTTCAAGGAGAAGTATCTCATCTACCTACCCCTGTAAAAGTAAAAAGGTAAAAGAGTAAAAAAGTAAAAAGGCTTAAAGAGGCTTAGTTAGGCTTAAACACCACCATAAAGAGACCTACAAAAAGAAAAGAAGAAATGCTCAAGATAGAAACATTCACATGCAACATGCTGCAGGAGAACTGCTATGTTGTTAGCGACGAGACCAAGGAGTGCGTCATAATCGACTGTGGTGCATACACCGAGCAGAGAAGCTCGCCATTGAGAAATACATCAACGAGAACGAGCTGCGACCGGTACATCTCATTGCTACACACGGACACCTCGACCATAACTTCGGCGATGCCTTCATCACCAGTACCTATGGCTTACCATTGGAGCTCGATGCGTCTGACGAGGCTTACGTTCGCGCTGCCGACAAGCAGGCTGCGCTCTTCGGTATAGCTCTCACAGAGCCTATCGCTTCGGACATCAAGCCGTTCACAGCAGGTGCCCACCTCAAGTTCGGTTCGCACGACATCGAGGTAATCGAAACACCGGGACACTCTATGGGCAGCGTAGTGCTTTACATCAAAGACGAGCGCGTGGCGTTCACCGGCGACACTCTCTTCCGTGGCTCCATCGGCAGAACCGACTTCGAGGGTGGAAGTATGCTGATGATTATACAGAGTCTGCGCATGTTCGTGCAGTTCCCCGACGACATCACGTTGCTGCCTGGACACGGACCGAAGACCACAATGGGATATGAGCTGGCGCACAACCCGTACTTGGACCGATAGATGAAAGCAGAAAAAATAATTCTCGGCATCGACCAGGTACGAACGTGATGGGATATGGTGTGCTGCGAGCCGTGGGCAACAAGGCAGAGATGCTGCACATGGGCGTGATAGACATGCGCAAAGACCACGACCCCTACCTGCGTCTTGGCAAGATACACGAGCAGGTGACGGCGATAATCGACCGCTTCCTGCCCGACGAGATGGCTATCGAGGCTCCGTTCTTCGGCAAGAACGTGCAGTCGATGCTCAAGCTCGGACGATCGCAAGGCGTAGCCATAGCAGCTGCTGTGGGACACAGCGTACCCGTACACGAGTATGCACCGATGAAGATAAAGATGGCTATCACAGGGCAAGGTCAGGCTTCGAAGGAACAGGTGGCTGCTATGCTGCAACGCTTGCTGCGCATCGAAGCCGACGAGATGCCGAAACTGATGGATGCCACCGACGCTCTTGGCGTGGCTTACTGCCACTTCATGCAGCAAGGCAACCCTGTAAGCGACACTCACTATAGCGGTTGGAAGGACTTCATAAACAAAAATCAAGATAAGATAAGCCGCATCGGACACTAAGCGACACACACTACTGTAGCAGCTTTATAGCTGTAAAGAAAAACAAGAACGTATGAAAAAGTTGTTTATAATATTGGCACTTGTATGTATGTCGGTACTGAGCACATCGGCTCAGGAGATATACGACGAAGTGAGAAGAATTGAAAAGGAGGCGAAGGCATTTGCCAACGATACGAAAAACAATTTGGAGGCACGCAAGATAGCTACGTTCAAATACGATGCTATCTACTATCTCATCGACAAAGCGAGCCAAGAACCTCTCTTCAGCGAGTACGAATTGGGTGTGCAGACAAATGCTATGATTGAATTTGTGAACCTCTTCGTAAGCAAACTCAGCACTTTAAAAAAGAACAAAGACAAGGATATGCTGAAAGCGGTGTTCCGCACAGCTACTATCAACAACTCACTCTTCAACGACGTTGATAAGGAAGTGATATACAGTTATGTGGACAACGAGAACTTTATAACACAGTTCTCTCTTGATACCGACTGGCCAAAAGCATTGGCAGAGGTGCAAAGCAAATAAGCTTTGCACTTTTTTTATCGTCCTACTTCTGGATTTTCGCCAAAGAAGTTGAGCGAACAATCCGTCACATCGTCACTCTCCACCGCTATATCATCGATTGCACGCGTGTATAGCATTTGTTCGCCCGACTTTGCCGTTATTCTCAGCTTTAGCTTTCGCGCATCGGCATGTGGAAAGGTGTAGAGTTCGTATGTTGATTTACCTCTATATGCAAGCCTTTCCACGCATGTGACTCCGTCTGACGCGAACTCACCTTGCCGTATCCCGTTGTGGGGTCGAGCGTACTGCTACCGCCTATGTAGTAAAACGATAGAGTATCTATCTCTTGTGGTGTAACGTCGTTAAGCGTCACACGCAACTTGGCTATACAATGTTTCAAGGTGATGTCGTAAGAAGCCTTACCTTTTATGTCTAATTCGCCATAATAACAATAGGTATCGGTAAGTTTGTTCTTCTTGAACGTTACTGTATTTGGCTCCGATATTGTAGGTGCGGCATTGCCGTTCTCCGCAACAAATACAAACGAATACTTGCCTTTGGGTATGGCAAGCGACACTTTTCCAAAATCATTATCGCTGCTGAGTTGAGTGATTGTGCGATAATTCAGACGCTCTCCTCCTGCATCGAACACCGAGAAACTCAATCGCTTACACTTGCTTTTCAGCGAAGCAGTGCCGTTCTGCGCCGATTCTACACCGAGCACATTAAACTTCACGTTGAGTGTGGGTAGTTTATTTCCATTATCGTCTTTGTTATCAACCACCACATCGCCACCTTCGTTGGTGCTTTCTACGAATTGTTTCTCGCATGAAGCACCAACAAACACAAGGGCAGCAAGGGCAATGTGCACACAAATAGTCTTGATATTCATAGGTAGTAGTAGTTTGAAAGATTTGCATTTAGGCGATTACCACTTCGGCTTTCTGCCTTGTAGCCGCTCTTATTGTTACGATTGTTGCGCCCCTTACGGCTATCGCGAGTGTCCATCTCTCTCTACCTCGCGACGTTCAAACTCCGGGCGACGGTTGTTGCCGAAGTTGCGTCCGTAGTTAGGAGCCGGCACACCAGCATAGAGTTTCTGTATGAGATCTGCTCTACCTATGCGGCGCAGCTCCTGCTCGATGGCGCGGCGTTCCTCGGGTTTGTACCAGAAGAAGAACTGGCGCTGTGCGAGCTTCTCTCGCGGAGTCTTTGCACTGAACACCGGCTCCAGCGTGTAGGGATCATAGCCCGTGTACCATGTCTCCGTGCTCACGGTCATTGGTGTCGGTGTGAAATCCTGCACCTGCTCTAAGTGGAAGTCAAGTTGCTTTGTGAGCACCGCGAGCTCAGCCATATCCTCTTCTCTACAACCCGGATGCGAACTGATGAAGTAAGGAATGATCTGTTGGTTGAGATGCTCCTCACGGTTTATGCGGTCGAAGATACACTTGAACTCGCCGAACAGCTTGAACGACGGCTTACGCATGAGCTTGAGCACCGCATCCGACGTGTGTTCGGGTGCCACTTTGAGTCGTCCGCTCACGTGTTTGGTGATTAGTTCGCGTGTGTACTGGCGTGCTACGGCATTGATTGCCTCATCCTTGCTACGATGCAGCAGCAGGTCGTAGCGCACACCGCTACCGATGAAACTCTTCTTTATGCCGGGCAGAGCGTCGACGGCGTGATATATTTCGAGCAGCTTCGAATGGTCGGTGTTGAGGTTGGGGCACACCTGCGGATGGATACACGACGGACGTTTGCAGACGGCGCACGCCTTTGGGTTGTTGCCGTGCATACCATACATATTAGCTGACGGACCACCGAGGTCGGAGAGGTAGCCCTTGAAGTCGGGCATCTCTATCACCTTCTTCACCTCCTCCACGATGCTACGCTTAGAACGGCACGCTATGAACTTGCCCTGATGCGCACTGATTGTGCAGAAGGCGCAACCGCCGAAGCATCCGCGGTGCAGATTGACCGAGAACTTAATCATCTCGTAAGCCGGTATGCGCTTGCCCTTGTACTTGGGATGTGGCAGACGGGTGTAAGGCAGGTCGAACGAGCGGTCGAGTTCGTCAGAGGTCATCGGCGGATAAGGCGGATTGACAACGGCATACTTGTTGTCTACAGCCTGCAGCAGACGCTGTGCGTGCATCTTGTTCGACTCCTCTTCGATGTGCCGGAAATTGTCTGCTTGCGCCTTCTTGTTGCGCAAACACTCCTCGTGGCTGTGCAGCACGATGTCGTCGTCGCCAATGCCGTTGGGTATCTCCTTCTCACGGCAGAGGTAAACGGTCTGCGGAATATCGTGCACTGCGCTTATAGGCAAGCCCTCGGCGAGGTTGCGACAGAGTTCTACAATAGGTTTCTCGCCCATGCCGTAGATTATCATGTCAGCACCCGAGTCGCAGAGTATGCACTTCTGCAGCGAATCCTTCCAGTAGTCGTAGTGCGTCAGACGGCGCAACGAAGCCTCGATGCCGCCCAATACGACGGGCACATCGGGGAATAGTTGCTTCAAAATCTTTGTATATACAATGGTAGGATACTCCGGACGACAGTCGTGACGACCGTCCGGACTATAAGCATCTTCCGAACGTAGACGTTTGCCAGCTGTGTATTTGTTCACCATCGAGTCCATGCAGCCCGGTGCTATGCCGAAGAACAGATTAGGACGACCTAGCTTCTTGAAGTCGCGGAAGTCGCCATGCCAGTCGGGCTGTGGCACGATAGCTACGTTGTAGCCCGCAGCCTCAAGTGTACGACCAATCACTGCCGCGCCAAACGAGGGATGATCCACATAGGCATCGGCAGAGAAGAGAATGACGTCGACGGAGTCCCATCCACGCAGTTCGATTTCTTTCTTTGTTGTAGGCAACCAGTCGGTAAGACGGTATTCTTTCATTGTATATTCTTTTCGTTATTAAATAGCCTGACTGATTACTTATTCGCCATCAGTCGGTTGGGCTTCTGCATTCTCCTCAACGTGAGACGGAGCCCACTCGCGATAAAGCGCGATGAGGTTCTGCAGTCCGAGAGCCTTCATATTGTTATTGTAAATCACGTCAAGGCAAAGATCGAGCAGAGCCTTATCGTTCTCAACAGTGTTCTCGAGCAACGAGCGCACGTGAAACTTCAATTTGTCGAGCACTGGCTCATCTACAAAGCCATTGCTGTCTACCAGACCATCAAACAAAGAGTATTTACTTATTGTTTGCAGATGTTCGTCACTTATCTCTATACTTCTTGTGCCTGAGGCGTTAGCTTGGATTTTATACATGGCAATTCGTTTTTTGGTTATTATTACAAAATTAAATAAAACGGACGACATGACCAAAACAATTTGTTTTTTTATCTGTCTAATGCACGATATAACCTAAAGAGGTTTAATTAATGTCAAAAATAACGCCCATTATAGTTCCACATATAATAGTTTTAGTACTTTTGCAACATAATATAAAAGACTATGAAGAAATTTTTTATAATGTCATTCATGCTCATGCTTAGCGTATGCTTCGCCATGGCTCAGGGGAATCAGGCTTCGATTAAGTTCGACAAAGTGGTTCACAATTTCGGCACATTCTCAGAAGATGCGCCTACTCAGAAGTGCGTGTTCACCTTCACAAACACTGGCACAGCACCACTTATCATCAATCAGGCTGTAGCAAGCTGCGGATGCACCATACCTTCATACACAAAGGCTCCTATCAAGCCAGGCGAGAAGGGCGAGATAAAGGTGACATACAACGGCACTGGCGCATTCCCTGGTCACTTCAAAAAGACCATCACTGTGCGCACCAATGGTGTAACAGAGCTCACACGCCTCTACATTGAGGGCGTTATGAGCGAGACTAAGAAATAAGCAAAAACAATCATTACAAACCATACTGGGTGGGGAGAGAAACTGACAGACGTTTGCTCCCCACCTTTTTTATTTCAATACATACACTTATGATATTCTACTTCTCAGGAACCGGCAACACGAAGTGGCTGCGAGCAAGACTGCCGCTGCCCTCGACGACCAACTCATAGACATAGCAGCCACACTGAAGCACGCCGATAGCGACAGCACATTCAGCTACGAACTGAAGGACGACGAGCCCATTGGATTCTTCTTCCCCGTACATGGTTGGCGACCACCACTGATAGTGAAGGAGTTCGTGCGCCGCCTACGCATCAATCAATCCGGTAGCTACTGCTACGTCGTATGCACGGCTGGCGACAACGTGGGCGAGGCAGTCGACATTCTGGAAAAAGACTTGGCAGAAGTGGGCATAAAGGTGCACAGTGCAATATCGCTCATCATGCCCGAGTCGTACGTAGGACTGCCATTCATGGACGTGGATAAACCCGAAAAAGAAGCCAAAAAGAAGCGCGAAGCCGACGAGAAACTCTCGAAGTTCATCGACGACATACGCCAACGACGCCACGGCATACGCGACATCCTCATCGGCAACTGGCCACGCATCAACAGCCGACTCATCGGTGATGTGTTCATCCGTTGGATTATCAAAGACACCCCGTTCCGCGTAGACCCCAACCGTTGCATCAGTTGTGTCTGTGCGTCAACAACTGCCCCGTCAACGACATGGCAATGGACGAGAACAAACACCCAGTATGGCTACACAACGGCAAGTGCCTATCGTGCTTCGCTTGCTATCACCACTGCCCCACCCGAGCTATCGAGTACGGCGGAAGAACAAAAGGAAAAGGACAATACTACTTTGAAAAAGTAAAAGAGTAAAAAAGTAAAAGAGTAAAAAGTAGGAGATATGGGCATCTTGCCCATACCACGCCACCACAAAAACATATCTTTAAAGGTAAAAGAGTAAAAAGTTAACGAATCAAAAGTTAAAGATTTATCATTCGTAACGACCGACGCAGATGCTCGTAACGGTCGATGCGGATGCTATCAGTAGTTTCTTTCTCCGAAGATATACGTACCGACACGCACCATCGTAGAGCGACACTCGGCAGCAATGTGGTAGTCGTGGCTCATGCCCCACGAACGCTCGCAGAAAGCATCATCGTCTGCAAAGTAGCGCGCCTTCACCTCGTCGAAGAAGTCGGCAGCAAGCATGAACTCCTTGCGTATGATACTTCGTCATCCACGTGCGATGCCATCATCATCAGTCCGCATATCTGCACGTTCTGCAGCGCACGCCACTCGCCACCCTCAAGCAGCTCGCGACACGCGTCGAGCGACAGTCCGTACTTGGTCTCCTCCTCTGCGATGTGCAACTCCAACAGAACCTTTATCGTGCGTCCATGCGCAGCTGCCTGCTTGTTTATCTCGCGGAGCAACTTCAGCGAGTCGACAGCGTCAATCATCGAGATGTAAGGCGCAATGTACTTCACCTTGTTGGTCTGCAGATGACCAATGAAGTGCACTCTATATCCTTTGGCAGCTCCTCCACCTTACGCGACAACTCCTGCTCACGACTCTCGCCAAACACACGCTGTCCGGCATCATACGCCTCCTTGACGTACTCGGCAGGATGAAACTTACTGACAGCCACAAGTCGTACGCCTTGAGGGAGGCTGTCCGTCACCTCACGAAGTCTGTTTGCAATGCTCATACCTTACGGAGTTTTATTGTTAATTGTTAGTCTTTTCGTAGGAGGCTACGGCTTTCCTGCCGTAGCCATTGCCATCTATAGTGCATACTTGCGATGCCTACGGCAAGGATGCAGTAGGACTATGGGGTGCAGTGCCTACGGCAAGAATGCCGTAGACTCCTACTATTCGCCTTAAGCTTTAACCCTCAAACTCGGCTTATCGTTCTTCTCTTCTTTCTTTACAGGCGCGTTGTGCTCAAACACGTCCATAATCTTTGTTTCAGAGATGTTCGCGATGATATAGTCGATAGCAGTCTTGCCCATGGCATCCTCTATGTTCTTCACCGCAGCATTGAATGTAGCAGCCTGAACGAGGAAGTTTACAGCAGTACGCTTCTCCTTAGCAGTCTTCTCGTCGATAGTGATGAACGAAAGCTTAGCCTTATACCAGCGGTCGTCGGTGTCCGAATCGCTGAAGAAAATCTCGCCATAAGCAGCCGGAGTGATGTTCTTCACCTCGAACTCGCCCGTTACGAACGCCTCCATCTCCTTCGTGATAACCTCTTCCGCCTCGCCGAAGCTCAAAGCATCTACTACATACACTTCGCTTACCTTCTTCTGTCCACCATCTTCTGTCTGACGGTCGTAGCGCACTGTGGTTTCAAACCAATTTGCTGTTCTTGATCTCATTACTATTATATTTATTTGTTTCCTTAATTACGAACGACAAAAGTAACAATTAATTCTGAGATACGGAATAAACGCACCCGATAAATAATATTTTTTAATCTCAATCAATCAACAATAAGACGTTCGGCAAACTGCCGATGCGTGTTCAAGAAGAATTAGGAAAATAAAAAAAAGGAGTTTCTGAATGAAACTCCTTTTAGTAGGCGGTGCGTACGAGACTCGAACTCGTGACCCCATGCGTGACAGGCATGTATTCTAACCAACTGAACTAACGCACCAATACGACAAGTTTGCTTTTAAAAGCCGTCTGTGTTTCGTTTTTTAAGCGAGTGCAAAGGTATAAATATTATTTGAAACGCCCAAATTTTTAAGCTCTTTTTTTTCATAATATTTTCTGCAGAACTATCACATCCGTGTATTTGACACCATCAAATAACCACTCTTTCAGCCTATTATGCGTCTGAAAGTTTTTTTTCAAGAACAATGCCAAAGATGCCTCATTGTCCTCCGCCACCACTGCATAGAGCTGATGCAGATGCAGAATGTGCAATGAATAGTCGAGTATTTGGTCGATTGCAGCGGCTGCATATCCCTTACGACGATACTCCTTCCGCACAACGATGCTCACTTCGGCACGCCTATGTTGCGCGTTGAAGTCGAACACGTCTACCATTCCTATCAGCTCGTGCTCCTCATTCTCCACTATCAAACGCACCTGTCCATCGTTATAGATGTCGTTGGTGGCGTTTGCTATGTAGTCGTGCAGCACATAGCGCGAGTATGGCACGTTGGTGTTGCCCACGTTCCACACCTCACGATTGTTCTCTAAAGCGTAGAGCCAGTCGAGATCTTCGGGTTCCATCGCACGCAACGCTACTCGCGGTGTGTTCGTGGTAACTGTATCCGGCGGTGTATTCATCGCAGCACCTCCTCACCTGTTACGATTGTCTGCGTCGCTGGGTTGTACGTACCCATCAGTATGTTTTGTTGTGGTGATTCAGAGAAGATGTTGAAGATATCCTCGTAGCTGTATGCCTCGGTGTCGTATGTTGCATAGACACGCTGATAAGACGTAAACTCCTGTCCTACGTGCCCCTTCGGCAGTGTAGAAACTGTACCCTCAACAAACGCAGCATCAATACCATGTCGTTTTGCCAACCGATTGAAGTCTTCGAGATGTTCTTTCTTACCTATGAAGACATAAAGAGTGGTGAGGCGCTTACGTGGCCGCACCAAGCCAAGAAGCTTGCGTGCGCTATGCATCTGCATACCGATAAGCGTACACAACGCCTTAAAACAAATGGCAATCTTCAGAGGCAGACTGACAAAGATGCTGAAATGACCATAGTGCTTGCGCATAAAGATGAGCATAGCATCATAGAACACGTGCACGTAGCGGAACGATGAGCGGTGCGTGCTCTCACCTTTATAATGTAATATCTTTGTCGGTATATACCAGTTCTCGTAACCTGCTTTGAGCAAACGGAAAGAGAGATCGATATCCTCGCCATACATAAAGTAGTCCTCGTCGAGCAATCCTACCTTATCCAATACCTTACGACGCAACATGCAGAACGCTCCACTAATGATTTCGATTTGTGCAGGCTCGTCCCAAGAGAGATAGCTCATGTAATAACGTGCGAAGCGACGACTATTGGGATAGCGTGTGCATAGTCCGCTCATCCGGTAGAACGCAGTCATAGGTGTAGGCACACCGCGTCGCGACTCCATCGCCTTCTCGCCATTGTCCTTGAGCATCATCACGCCGGCACCACTGGCACGCTCATGTTCGTCCATAAAGCGAGCACATCGTGTATCGTATGCTCGCCAACAATGGTGTCTGGATTAAGCAAGAGTACGTATTCACCTGTGCATTGCTTTATGGCAACGTTATTGGCACGTGAGAAACCGAGATTACGATTGCTACTAATGATGTTCACATTTGGGAACTTCTGCGCCAGATACTCCACGCTCCCATCATCGGAATGGTTGTCGACTATATACACTTCGGTCTCTATACCGTCAACAGCCCTAAACAACGAGTGCAGGCACTGTTCGATATAGAAACGTACTTTATAGCTGACTATAATGACTGATAGTTTCAATACAGTTCTTATTTTTTGTGTTCAACATCGCGCTTCACCACTTCCGACTCGCATCTTGCTCGTGTCGGCATGATAAAGAAGAGGCATAGGAACAGAATTATGCCCATGTAGCCAAACGCAACGTTCATATACATATAATACAATAAGGTGTTGAGCACCATCGGCACGCAGAGCATCAGCAAGCGAAGTGCTCCCCAGTTGAGCAGAGCTCAGCTGAGACGAGACGCTCGGCAATGTGGCGAAAGCGGAAAAGACGCAATGCTACGGGATGATGCAGATGGTGAGCAACTCCATGACGGTAGCCCACACGAACTCCGACGCACCGGTTGCGGTGTGATAGATGCCGTCGGGCAGTATGTCGGTCTCAAAAAGCAATACCATAGTCGCTGATATGCACAACGAAGCTATGAATATTGCGTTCAGCACTTTATATGTTCGTCTCATTGTTTGTTAGTCATTGTTGTACGATTCAATATTGCTCTGCCGAGCGTCACCTCATCGGTGTATTCCAGTTCGTCACCAACGGAGATACCGCGTGCGATGACGCTTATCACAACATCGTAGGCTGCGAGTTTACGCGATATATAGAAGTTGGTTGTATCGCCCTCCATGGTGGAACTGAGTGCCAATATCACCTCCTTCACTCCGCCTGCCGCGACACGCTCCACAAGCGAATCGATCTCTATGTCGCTCGGTCCTACCCCGTCCATCGGCGATATTATACCGCCGAGCACATGATAGAGTCCGTTATACTGCTGCGTGTTCTCCACCGCCATAACGTCGCGAATGTTCTCCACGACGCAAATCGACGTGGTGTCGCGACGACGATCGGAGCATATCGGACATACGTCTGTATCGCTTATGTTATGACATACGCGGCAATGCTTCACCTCCTTACGCAGCCGTGTGACTGCGGAGGCGAAACCGTCAACTTCATCTTCTGTGCGACGCAGCAAGTCGAGCACAAGCCGCAGGCTGTCTTGCGACCTATGCCAGGCAACTTAGAGAACTCGCACACTGCCTTTTCGAGCAGTTGTGACGGATAAGTGTTCTCCATTACTTCTTAAAGAGATAAATGCCGATGCCAAGACGCAGACCTATAGTAGAGAAGTCTTTATGGCTCTTGAACGACTGGTCATAGTAGACAGAAGCTCGATGGTAACATTGCCGTTGAGAAAGTAAGCCCAACCGAGCTCTACGCCAGGCACAAAGTCGTTATAGTTCTTGCCTCCATGCACGTACTTTGCATTAACACCTACGAACAGGCCGTTCTGCTCCATGTAGTACCGACCGCCAACGCCAAGTTTAAACTTGCTGTCTACGTCGTCGCTCGAAGAGATGTCGCAGCCGAGTTCGCCCATAAGCATCCAATTGTCAACAAGGAAGTATCCTGCGTTGGCTTGCACACCAAGGTTCAGCTTCTTTGCTCCATTGTAACTGAGGTCTATACCAGAGAGTGATGCGCCAACGTAAGCCTTATCCTTTTCAAACTGTGCATGGGCTCCCAATGTTGTGAAGAGCGCCAAGGCTATTGTAAATAATTTCTTTTTCATAAGTAGAGTATTTATAATGCAAAAGTACATAATATATTTGACAAACAGAAAAATATAATTACCTTTGTGGCGTATTAATACGAAATTAGAAACAAATAATGCGACATTTTTATATACTTTTATTGCTTTTCATTTGCTCGTTGGCTACCTCTGCTCGCACTTCCAATTCGTTCAACCACGACCGTATTGCTCCTAAGCATGAGGTACGCGCGGTATGGCTTACCACTATCGGCGGTATCGACTGGCCTCACTCCTACGCTCAGACAGCCACATCGATAGAGAAGCAGAAGAACGAATTGCGCCGCATACTCAACCAGCTGCAAGCAGCCGGCATAAACACCGTGCTGCTACAGACCCGTGTGCGCGGAACGGTGATCTATCCGTCTACTATCGAACCGTGGGACGGCTGTCTCTCGGGCAAGCCAGGCGTATCGCCAGGTACGATGCCTTGCAGTTTGCCATCGACGAGTGCCACAGTCGCGGCATGGAGTTGCACGCCTGGATTGTTACAATGCCCGTAGGCAAGTGGGACGGTTTAGGCTGCAAGCAGCTGCGCAATAAAATGGCGCGCAACATAATAAAGATTAAGGGCTACGGATACATGAATCCGGAGACACAACAGACTGCTGACTACCTCGCCAACATCTGCGCCGAGGTGACACGACGTTACGATATCGACGGCATACATCTCGACTATATACGCTATCCGGAGGAACTGCCGAAGCTGAAGACGATGTCGCACGACGAAGGACGCAGAAACATAACACGCATCGTGCGCACTATCTCAAAACAAGTGAAGAGTCTGAAGCCGTGGGTGAAGATGAGCTGCTCGCCAATAGGTAAGTACAACAACACGAAACGCTATTGGAGCCACGGTTGGAACGCTTACGAGACGGTGTGCCAGGATGCAGTGGCGTGGCTGCGCGACGGACTTATGGACGAACTGTTCCCTATGATGTATTTCCGCGACTCCAACTTCTTCCCTTTCGCACTCGACTGGAAGGAGCGGAGCCACGGACGCATTGTGGTGCCCGGACTGGGCATCTACTTCATGTCGCCACGCGAAAAGAACTGGCCTTTGAGCGACATCACGCGCGAGTTGGGCTTCCTGCGCAACAACAATATGGGGCACGCCTACTTCCGTTCAAAGTTCTTCACCGACGATACTAAGGGTATCTACCGCTTTGCGAAGAACGAGCTTTGCCCGTATCCGTCGCTTGTTCCGCCAATGACATGGCAGTCGACAGAGCGCCCGCAGAGTGCTTTCGCTCTTCGTCGCGCCGACCGCACCGACAACACTACCCTACTCTCATGGCAACATACCACTGCAGACACCACGATGATGCTTTTCAACGTGTATGCCTCGCACGATGCCCGGTAAACACCGCCGACGCACGCAACTTGATAGCGATGCGCAGACAGAGTCGCCAGCTGCTTGTACCGCGCAATCCGCAACTTCACTATGCCGTCTGTGCGGTCGACCGCTATGGCAACGAGAGCGAAGCACTGCAAGAAACTACCGCCGACACGCAGAATGACAACATGAGTGTTGCGTTTGGCAAGACTCTGCTTGCCTGCGACGGTTCTATGGTGGAGATGACGACGGAGGTTGCAGCGGCTGCACAGTTGTCCGACACCGAGTATCTGCTCATCGAATCGCTGCAAGGTTGCGCCATAGCCGTGCGCCCTTACCAACGCGGCGCAAGCACCATAAGCATCAAGACCCTGCCCGACGGCATTTACACCCTGCGTTCGCTCAACAGGAAGGGGGTGAGCCACCGCCTCGGAACATTCGTCAAAAAGACACGATAATGTGGTTAGACACGTTTATGCCACGCCAATGCAAGCTGTGCGGTTGCCGTCTTGCGGAGGACGAACAGACGCTATGCCTCAGTTGCTCGCGCAAACTGCCCCTCACCGACGACTATCTGTCGCCTTACGACAACAACACGGCACGTCTGCTATGGGGGCGTATGCCCGTCGAACGCGCCACTGCGCTGACATACTACTATCCAGAATCGTTCTGCGCACTGCTTATGTACAAACTTAAGTACGGCAGTCAGCCCGACATAGGCGAATGGCTGGGAGCGTACATGGCGAACTCGTTTATGCCATACGCACTGTTCGACGACATTGACATAATCGTTCCGCTACCTATACACAAACGCCGCGAGCGAGAACGTGGCTACAATCAGAGCCATGAAATCGCACGCGGCATTGGTGATATATCAAATATTAAGGTTTGCAACAATATTGTAGAGAGGTCGCGATACACCATGAGTCAGACCAAACTGACTCATGCCGACCGCACCAAGAACGTGGAAAACGCTTTCACCCTGCTCCGCCCTGATGCAATCGAGGGTAAGCACGTTCTGCTTGTCGACGACATCATCACCACCGGTGCCACTATCGCAGCCTGTGCGAACGTTCTTGCAGAGGCTGAGGATGTGAAGATTAGCGTGATGACCGTAGGCAGAACGCACAATTTATAATTATACTATGCCCTGCGCCATCATTGCCTTAGCCACCTTGAGGAAACCCGCAACGTTTGCGCCACGCACATAGTTGACATAACCGTCGGTCTGTGTGCCATACTTCACGCAGTCGGCGTGAATTTCGTTCATTATGCTATGCAGCTTTACATCCACTTCCTCGCTCGACCAGCGCAGACGCTCCGAGTTCTGACTCATCTCAAGACCCGACACAGCTACGCCACCTGCGTTTGCCGCCTTGCCCGGAGCATAGAGCAGACCTGCCTCTTGGAACACTTTGATAGCCTCTGGCGTAGAAGGCATGTTGGCACCTTCGCTCACTGCGAACACGCCGTTTGCTACGAGTGTACGGGCATCATCGCCGTCAATCTCATTCTGTGTGGCTGAAGGCAGAGCGATGTCGCTTTCTCGCCCCACGGACGCGCACCGGCTACGTACTTCACGCCGTATTCCTCGGCATACTCTCTGATACGGCCACGCTCCACGTTCTTCAACTCCTTCACGTAGGCGAGCTTCTCTGCGTCGATACCATCCGGGTCGTAGATATAACCATCTGAGTCGGAAAGTGTCACGGGCACCGCTCCGAGCTGAATGAGCTTCTCAACGGTGTACTGAGCCACATTGCCCGAACCGCTGACAAGCACACGCTTGCCCTTCAAGTCGATGCTGCGTGTCTTCAGCATATTCTCAAGGAAGTAGACATTGCCATAGCCAGTAGCCTCCGGACGGATGAGCGAACCGCCGAACTCCTGACCCTTGCCGGTGAGCACGCCTACGAATGTGTGTGTGAGCTTCTTGTACTGTCCGAACATATAGCCCACCTCACGACCGCCTACGCCGATGTCGCCTGCCGGAACGTCCTCGTCAGGACCAATATGGCGGAACAGTTCGTTCATAAATGCCTGGCAAAAACGCATTACCTCAGCATTGCTCTTGCCTCGCGGCGAGAAGTCGGAACCGCCCTTTGCACCGCCCATTGGCAGCGTGGTGAGCGAGTTCTTGAATGTCTGCTCGAAAGCAAGAAACTTCAAGATAGACGGATTGACCGAAGCGTGGAAACGAATGCCACCCTTATACGGACCGATGGCGTTGTTGTGCTGCACACGATAGCCCATATTGGTCTGCACATTGCCCTTGTCGTCAACCCACGTCACACGGAACGAAATGATACGATCGGGTATGCAAAGACGCTCTATAAGGTTTGCACGGTCGAACTCGGGGTGACGGTTGTACTCTTCTTCAATTGTACCGAGTACCTGGCTCACTGCCTGGATGTATTCAGGCTCGTTGGGGAAGCGTTGTTTCAGACGCTCTACTGTTTCTAATGCGTTCATAGTATCTGTCGTTTTATCTACTTTCGGCTGCAAAGTTAGCATTTTTAAAGCAAAATCAAGCGTTTCTATACAAAACGCTCTAAAAAGTTGATTTATCTCAACCTTTTGACAAAACATTAACACTTCACATCGTTTAATCATAACTTGTTGTGCAGCACGATAAGTTATGATTTAAATAAAATTTCCGAAAAATAAATGTCTAAAAAGTTTGCTAAACGTGAAAAATATAATATCTTTGCAGAAGTTATCCTGAAAACAATCTTTTTACCTTAAAAAAAGACTAATACCTATTGAAGATTTGAAGCGGTCGCCTGTGAAGGCTGTCGCTTTTTTTTATTTATTATACTCACACAATAAGGCCAAAACATAAATCGTATTAACAACAATATATATGGAACAAAACACCAGACAACTCATCGCAGAACTCGCTGCGAAGTACGAGACGGCAGCTTTTCTGCCAGCCGACCCCAGCTCGTTCATGCACAGCGTTCAGCGATGCCAATCGAGAGGCGACAGCTTTCCTCGCATCGTGCCTTAGCTACGGTTCGCGCAAGCAGTTCTTCCCCAAGATACAATTCATTATCGACTCAGCGCATGGCGATGTAGACCGCTGGGTGCGCTCGGGCGCATGGCGCAGTGACATACCCGACACCGCAGAGTGCTACTATCGCCTCTATAAGTTCGGCGATATGCACCGCCTGATATCAGCCTACGAGAGTATGCTCTGCGAGCACGGCAGCATGAAAGAGTACGTGCGTCGCCATGCCTCTACGGGCATTGAGCTGTAGCAGCCATCTGTCGCTACTTCGCCGAGCACGACGCAAGCACCGTTGTGCCACGCAACACGCAGTCGGCATGTAAGCGTGTGTGCATGTTTCTGCGCTGGATGGTGCGCCGCGACTCGCCCGTCGACCTCGGTTTGTGGGCTGACATCATCGACCGACGCACACTTATCATGCCACTCGACACACATGTGGTGCAGGAAGCACTGCGCCTGGGACTGCTAAAGAGTCGCACGGCGTCGATGTCTACCGCACGCCGACTCACCGACGCTATGCTCGAAGTGTTCCCCGACGACCCCTTGCGTGGCGATTTCGCGCTGTTCGGATTAGGCGTAGACGAAGAAACGAAGTAGTACTTATTCGCGTTTTGTCATCGTTCTCCGTACGCCGCCCGATCGGATTCCGTACGCCGCCCGATCAGATTCCGTACGCCACCCGATCAGATTGCGAACGGAATTCGATTGGACGCGTACGGAGCACGATGACTTTAGCCCTACTTCCGCATAACATTATCATAGGTTTTATATCGCACAAATGGCACGTTTAGTTTTGCCGTGTAAACAAAATTGTGTAATTTTGCATTTATATGAGAATAGACATTATAACCGTACTGCCCGAAATGCTTGAGGGCTTTATCAACGAATCAATACTTGCTCGCGCACAGAAGAAGGGTCTCGCAGAGATTCATCTGCACAACCTGCGCGACTACTCCACTAACAAATGGCGCCGCGTAGACGACTATCCTTACGGTGGTTTTGCCGGCATGGTGATGCAGTGCGAGCCTATCGACCGCTGCATATCGCAGCTGAAGGCAGAGCGCGACTACGACGAGGTGATATTCACGTCGCCCGACGGCGAACAGTTCGACCAGCACGTGGCTAACGACCTCTCGATGAAGGGCAACATCATCATCCTCTGCGGCCACTACAAGGGCATCGACCAGCGCGTGCGCGACCATCTCATCACTCGCGAGATATCCATCGGCGACTATGTGCTGACGGGTGGCGAGCTGGCTGCGGCTATCATCGCCGACGCGTGGTGCGCGTGGTGCCGGGCGTAATCGGCGACGAGCAGAGCGCGCTCTCCGACTGCTTCCAGGACGATATGCTCTCAGCACCTATCTACACACGCCCAGCCGAATACAAGGGATGGAAGGTGCCGGAGATATTGCTCAGCGGCAACGAGGCGAAGATAAAGAATTGGGAAATGGAACAGGCTATGGAGCGCACACAACGCTTGCGCCCCGACCTATTGGAAAAATAAGAACGAAACGAAAAAACTAATCGGAATATGAAGAAATCGATATTATCTGCCATGGCGTTGGCTTTCGCATTCGCTATGCCCTCAGCTGCGCAGGACGGACTGCTGAAGAAGTACGACCGACGCCTCACCACGCCGCGCAACTACGTGTGTTACCGCACTACGGAGAAGATGAAGATCGACGGCAAGCTCAACGAGAAGGTGTGGCAGCAGGCTGCACAGACAGAGTCGTTCGTGGATATCAGCGGCTTCGACTTTCCGAAGCTGTCTACGACACCAAGGCGCATCTGCTTTGGGACGACGAGTATCTGTATATCTCTGCCGTACTCGAGGAGCCGAACATCGTGGCTAATCTCACGCAGCGCGACACTATCATATATCACGACAACGACTTCGAGGTGTTCCTCGACCCTACGGGCGACGGCCAGAACTACTTCGAGATTGAGAACAACGCACGCGGCGTGATATTCGACCTCATGCTCGACCGCGCTTACCGCTCGGGCGGCAACTTCCACATACAGTGGGACTGCCCTGGCTTGAAGCTCGCCGTGCAGCACGACGGCACGCTAAACAAGCAGAAGGACACCGACCGCTCGTGGACCGTGGAGATGGCAATACCGCACAAAGCCGTGACACGCAACTTTGCAAATCCGCTGAAGGCTGGCAACATCTGGCGTCTGAACTTCTCGCGCGTACAGTGGCTGAAGAAGGGCGGACCGGAGGAGAACTGGGTGTGGACTCCGACGGGCGAGATAAACATGCACGCGCCTAACCAGTGGGGCTTCCTGCAGTTCTCGGACAAGGTGGCTGGCAGCGGCACCGACGAGTTCCAGTGTCCGTACAACATGGAGGCTTACAAAGTGCTGTGGGCACTATTCTATGCGCAGCTCGACCAGCACGGCAAGGACGGCAGATACACCAGCTCGCTCGCCGTACTCGGCTTGACCGACTCCGACCTCGCTACCCTGCCCAAGGGCAGCAACATCGAGATGGAGGCTACGACACACCAGTCAGAGCAAGCGTTCTCGTCGGCGGAACGGGCAAGAGATATGTTGTCGACCACAACGGCAAGTTTGAAGTACTATAAGCACAGGGGGTGCACTTGTCTCAAGTGCACCAACAAAACAAACAAA
>ENA-OQHY01000417-OQHY01000417.1-human-gut-metagenome-genome-assembly--contig:-NODE-417-length-24275-cov-6.231158_pt1 | contig 24275 bp, 28 predicted proteins | sample MGYA00242570_ERZ504733 | MGnify/ENA primary metagenome ERZ504733 (study PRJEB26092, sample SAMD00036219) | human gut metagenome | host: Homo sapiens | study: EMG produced TPA metagenomics assembly of... | reverse complement strand
TCCAGTTCCGCAAAGGAAGAATATCCGGAATTCTTTACAAATGGCTCTTGCCAATGGCAGTCCTTTGCTGCTGACCGCCGGAAGCTGGAATTGGGAAGTCGTTTCTTCTGGTGCTCATAGATTCCCAGCCGTATGGAGCAGTTCATCTACATCCAGAGGCTTATCACTGAGATAGGCTCCCACCTCTATATTCTCCCGCACTGTAAGATTGGGGATCAGATTATACATCTGAAAAATATATCCCAGATGCTTACGCCTGTACAAAGACAGATTCTTCTCCGACATATCTGCCAGACGCTCCCCGTCTATGACCAGATTTCCCTCGTCTGCACTGTCAATCCCACCGATAATATTCAGAAGCGTAGACTTACCGGAACCAGACGGACCCAGAAGCACACAAAACTCTCCTCTCTCAATGTCAAGATCCAGCCCTTTAAGCACATCCACCCGGCTGTCCCCTGCACCAAAAGACTTCTGAATTCCCTGTATCTGCAGAAACATTTTTTCATTCCTCCCTCATATCCACTTCCTGTGGAGCAAATTTCTTTAATTCTTTAATATAATAACACTGCTGTTTTACAATATTGTTATACTTTGCTAACTTTAGGTTAGTATAAACTTACTCCATTGTCAACTGATTTTCGTAGTTTTGTAAAATTTTATGGATATGTTCGTTACTGTTCACTCCGTTCACAGTAACGTAGCCAAAATTCATTCCAGATTGCCTGCGGCAATGGAATTTTGGCTCGTATGTCTCGGAATAAGCTCTTTTACCAAAGATAAATTTTGAACATCAAAATATATTGACTTTTCTTTTTTACCTTGTTATATTTTTTCTGAAGTAACTGCTGTCCGGCAGTCTGCAAAGTAGCAGGCTGCCCCCAGGAAAGGAATTATCCATGAACACTCTCAGAAATATATTGCAGGGCTTTTCAGAAAGCTTTTCACATTGCAATTCCCTTTTTACCTTACAGAAAACCTAAAATCGCAGGAAGCGTCAAGGAACTCCCTGAAATCATCATGCGCCACAAATGTACTCATGTATTAATCATTACAGATGGCGGTATCATGAAGCTTGGACTTACCCGAAGACTGGAAAAAGCTTTAAAGGAGGCCGGTATCCCCTATACCATTATGATAAAACAGTTGCCAACCCTACTACTGTCAATGTCCGCGAGGCGTTGGAGCTTTACCATAAAGAAGGCTGTGATGCCATCATCGGTTTCGGCGGCGGTTCCAGCATGGACTGTGCCAAGCAGTCGGTGCTGTGCGGTCAAACCCAATCAGTCTCTGGCTCAGATGAAGGGAATCCTGAAGGTACATAAGAAGCTTCCCCTTCTCATGGCAGTTCCAACCACTGCCGGAACAGGAAGTGAGACCACTCTCGCCGCTGTGATCACAGATGCAGACACCAGATACAAATACGCGATCAACGATTTCCCGCTGATTCCCCGCTATGCAGTGCTGGATCCCAAGGTTACCTTAAGCCTGCCCCCATTTATCACCGCAACTACAGGTATGGATGCCCTGACTCATGCAGTGGAGGCATACATCGGCAATTCCACCACCATTGATACACGCAGGGATGCATTAAAAGCGGTAAAACTGATTTTTGAAAATATAGACATTGCCTATGAGCATGGCGATAATATTCAGGCAAGACGAAATATGCTCCACGCCTCCTTCTACGCAGGCTGTGCTTTTACCAAATCCTATGTAGGATATGTTCATGCAGTCGCTCACTCTCTGGGTGGACAGTACAACGTTCCCCATGGACTTGCCAATGCCATTCTGCTACCACTGGTACTTCGGGAATATGCTCCTGCATTGACAAAAAGCTCCACAGACTTGCCATTGCAGCAGGACTTGCAGACAAAAATACGCCGGACCATGAAGCAGCAGAGCTTTTTATCCGGGCAATTGAAGAGATGAAAGAGCGATTTGGAATCGTAAATATTGTAAAAGAAATTCAGGAAACAGATATCCCCAAGCTTGCCCATTATGCAGATAAAGAGGCCAATCCTCTGTATCCTGTGCCGAAGCTTATGGATGCCTCCGAATTGGAGAAATTTTATTACATGCTGATGTCTCTGACTTCCAAGGAAAATACCTCAGAAGCTGAGAAGTAACTGTTAATATTCTTCTATCCTGCAAAGCGTTTTTTATAAAAATATCAAAATACAGGAACCTGCAGACTCTCAATAGTTACCTGATATCTATATTATATAAGGAAATAATGTATTATGACAGAAACAGAAATTAAAGAAATCGTTCAGAAACAACGCAGCTATTTTTACACAGGTGCCACTTTACCGGTAGAAAAAAGGCTGGATGCCTTAAAAAAATTAAAGACCTGTATTCAGAAATATGAACCACTGATCAATGAAGCACTGAAACGTGACCTTGGAAAAAGTAACTTTGAATCCTATATGTGTGAAGTGGGACTTGTGCTCTCAGAACTCAGCTACATGATCCGCCATACACCTTCCTATGCAAAAGAAAAAACAGTACTGACTCCCCTTGCCCAGTTCGCTTCCAGAAGCTATAAGAAGCCATCTCCTTATGGTATTGTCCTGGTTATGAGCCCATGGAATTATCCTTTCCTGCTCACCATTGATCCGCTGATCGATGCGATTGCAGCCGGAAATACAGTTGTACTGAAACCAAGTGCCTACTCTCCTCACACCAGCCGGGTGATTGAAACCATTATCACCGAATGTTTTGATCCCCAGTATGTGGCTGTGGTAAACGGCGGACGTGCGGAAAATAACACTCTTCTCAATGAACATTTTGACTATATTTTCTTTACAGGAAGCAGCATGTTGGCAGGGAAGTAATGGCAAAAGCATCTGTACATCTGACCCCGGTTACCCTGGAGCTGGGCGGTAAAAGCCCCTGCATTGTAGAGAAAAGTGCCAACCTGAAACTTGCAGCCAGAAGAATTGTATTTGGAAAATATCTCAACTGTGGTCAGACCTGTGTGGCACCTGATTATATTTACTGCGACAGAGAAATCAAGGATGAACTGATCCGACAGATCCAGAAACAGATCAGGAAACAGTTTGGTTCCACACCTCTGAATAATAAGAATTATGGGAAAATTATTAATGAAAAGCACTTTACTCGTATCTGCAATCTGATCGATCCCAGCAAGGTAGTCTGCGGCGGTGACAACAATCCGGGAGCTCTTCAGATCGCTCCTACTGTTATGGATAATGTAACCTTCGGGGATGCAGTAATGCAGGAGGAAATCTTCGGTCCTGTGCTTCCTGTGCTGGCCTATGATTCCCTGGATGAGCCATCGAAAAGGTCAACTCCATGGCACATCCTCTGGCACTATATATCTTCACCTCCGACAAAGAAGCTGCGGAAAAAGTTACTTCCCACTGTGGATTCGGAGGCGGATGTGTCAATGACACCATCATCCACCTGGCAACCAGTGAGATGGGATTTGGCGGCTTTGGTGAAAGCGGAATGGGTTCCTACCATGGCAAAGACGGTTTTCATACCTTCTCCCACTATAAGAGTATTGTAGACAAAAAAACATGGCTGGATCTGCCAATGAGATACCAGCCATATAGAAAAATTTATGAAAAATTATTGAGGAAGTTCCTGAAATAAGGAACTTTCTCAGGATTGATTACCCTTATCAGCTCTGCTGACCAGTTGATTACGAATTTCCTGCATCCGGTTATCCAACTGAGCACTCTGGGCGGCACACGCCAGAAGCTCCTCCTGCAATTGCTGTGTCTGATCTGCCGGGATATCTTTTTTATAGCGAAGCTATGTTCCAGACTTGCCCAGAAATCCATGGCAATAGTTCGAAACTGGACTTCCACATTTACCATTTTTTTGTTTTTCTGCAGAAAGATAGGCACCTGCACGATCAGATGCAGGCTTCTGTAACCACTGGGTTTTGGATTTTTTATATAATCTTTTTTCTCGATCAGTACAATATCATCCTGACGCAGAAAGCTGTCTGCCAGCTCATAGATATCCTCCGGAAAAGAACAGATTACCCGGACACCTGCGATATCCTTGATATTTTCTTCTATAGCAGTTAAAGACATGGGAATATTTTTTCTGCGTATTTTCCGCACAATACTGTCATAAGATTTAATTCTGGTTTTAATACCTTCGATAGGATTTTTATCATATTCCAGGGAATACTCCTGATTCAGCACTCTAAATTTTGTCTCAATCTCCATGACAGCACACTGATAGTAAGACATCAGCAGATCAAAGGGCCTTTTATTTTTCTGGATCATTTCCAGAAATTCTTCAGACAGTAGACTCCTGCGGATCAGCTCGTCCTTTCTGGCTTCTATACGGTTTTTTCGTTCCGACATAATTTCTTCAAAATTTTTCAAATGTTCATCCCCCTCTTACGGTTTTGTATAATTACTATAGCAATCCTCGTAAATAGTGCATTTAATAGGCTCGCTATAAACTGTCCACTTTTTTCAGCAACAATAAATCATACACTATTATAACACAATTCCCGCAAAGAGTAACCATTCTCGTTACTGTTTATTCCATTCTCGGTAACGTCTCAGTAACGCAACCAGTAAACCAGCCAGTAAACAATAACCCATTCTTCTTTTCTTCGCAAAACACTTGTTCTTTATCATCAAACATGGTATTCTTATTTTGCTGCAGACTGTTATCGTAATTCAGGAAAATACCGTAACACCAGCCATTTCATTACTTACAGTATTTTCCTGAATTTCTATAAATGGTATGTTGCAGATATAATATATTGCAAATATGCACTACATCTATAGCAATCCTCTTAAATGTATCATTTACGAGGACTGCTATACAATTTTATATAATACAGGAGACTCAACACATGGATGGATATGAATTTGAATATCAATGTGCAAAGATACTAAAGCGAAAGCATTTTTCTAAAATAAAAGTAACCCAAAGCTCCGGAGACCAGGGAATCGATATCATTGCTTTCAAACATCGAAAAAATATGGGATACAATGTAAATATTACACCCATCCCGTTGGAAATAAAGCTGTTCAGGAAGCCTATGCAGGTGCAAACTTCTACGACTGCGATAAAGCTGTTGTAATGACAAACATAACCTTTACAAAGTCAGCAACCCAGCTTGCACAGAAACTGGATGTTGAACTATGGCCCAACTGCCCTGTTACACCTTTTTACAGTTTACCGTTTAAGATCATGAGTTCATTAAATGCAGTGCTTTTTCTTTACGCTGTGCTCGCATTTCTTTCCCTGAAACCTGAATTTGATTTTATTCATCTTCCCTTTGTTCCTGATACCCTGACGCTGATCATCATTCTTACAGCTTCTATTTCCGGTATCTTCGGCTGGAGTTTTTTTCTGTGTAATCTCATTGCTGCAGGCGCATACCTTTATCTTGCATTTCATACACTCATTCTGCCGATATATGCAGAAACAGGCAGCTGCACAAATATACACATGCTTTCCCTGATTCCGGCAGGCGTATATCTGCTTCATGCAGGATGGATAAAAATCAGGAAATAACAGTCTTATGAATAACTATTATAATGCTCAGCTTCCTGATTTGCCAAAAAGCAGCCCTGCTCATGAGAACATAGAACTCCTACTGCCTGTAAATAGGCATAGATAACCGTTGTTCCCACGAACTTCATGCCACGTTTTTTCAAATCTTTTGATATACAATCAGACTTTTCAGAAATCCTTCGTCCAGATGCTCCGGTATTTCAAAGAATACATCTATTTTTCCAGGTTCTGCGGAACGGTCTTCAAAGGCAGGGAAAATAAAGCCGCATTTTGGAGTTCCGGCATTGTAATCTTTATCTACCGGAGCCACCACACAGATCAGGAAACTGTATATTTCTTCTGATTCCCACCTGTGTGTATCTGCCGCATGCAGGATGGTTACAACTACAGATACGTAAACCTTAAACAAAAGAATACCGCTGTGTAATATAACAAAAAAGACCCTGAAGAACTGTATTTCTACAATTCTCCAAGGTCAAATTTTACGTTTGGACACTTTAGGGCTGGTTGGCTATTTTACCTCTTTAGAGGATATTTCGCTTTGCCCCTTAACAATATGTTAATTATGCATTCTTCTCAGCGATAGCTGCCTGTGCTGCTGCAAGACGAGCGATCGGTACACGGAATGGTGAGCAGGATACATAGTTAAGACCGATCTTGTGGCAGAATTCTACAGAAGACGGATCTCCACCATGCTCGCCGCAGATACCTACGTGAAGGTTCGGGTTAACCGGTTTGCCGAGTTCGATAGCCATCTTCATCAGCTTGCCAACGCCAACCTGATCCAGTTTTGCAAATGGATCGTTCTCGAAGATCTTAGCGTCATAGTATGCGTTGAGGAATTTACCTGCATCATCACGGGAGAAGCCGTATGTCATCTGAGTAAGGTCGTTTGTACCGAAGCAGAAGAAGTCTGCTTCTTTAGCGATCTCATCAGCTGTAAGAGCTGCTCTCGGGATCTCGATCATTGTACCAACTTCATACTGAAGGTCAGAACCAGCGGCTTTGATCTCAGCATCAGCTGTCTCAACTACGAATTTCTTAACATATTTAAGCTCTTTTACATCGCCAACAAGTGGGATCATGATTTCCGGTTTGATTGTCCAGTCCGGATGAGCTTTCTTAACTTCGATTGCTGCGCGGATAACTGCTGTTGTCTGCATCTTAGCGATTTCAGGATAAGTAACAGCAAGACGGCATCCACGATGTCCCATCATCGGGTTGAACTCATGAAGAGAAGCGATGATAGTCTTGATCTGCTCTACAGTTTTGCCCTGAGCATCTGCAAGTTTCTTGATGTCAGCTTCATCTGTAGGAACGAACTCATGAAGAGGCGGATCCAGGAAACGGATAGTAACAGGGTTACCTTCCAGAGCTTCAAAGAGACCTTTGAAGTCATCCTGCTGATATGGAAGAACTTTTGCAAGTGCTTTTTCTCTCTCTTCTGCTGTTTCGGAGCAGATCATTTCACGGAATGCATCGATACGTCCCTCACCGAAGAACATATGCTCTGTACGGCAAAGACCGATACCTTCTGCACCAAGCTCTACAGCTTTCTTAGCATCAGCCGGAGTATCTGCGTTTGTACGAACTTTCATTGTTCTGTACTTGTCAGCCCAAGCCATGATGCGTCCGAACTCACCAGCGATTGTAGCGTCTACAGTCGGGATGATTCCGTCGTAGATGTTACCTGTTGTACCATCGATGGAGATGAAGTCTCCTTCGTGGAATTCTTTACCAGCAAGTGTAAATTTCTTGTTTTCTTCGTCCATAGCGATATCACCACATCCGGATACACAGCACTCACCCATACCACGGGCAACAACTGCTGCGTGAGATGTCATACCACCACGAACTGTCAGGATACCCTGAGCAGATTTCATACCTGTGATGTCTTCCGGAGATGTCTCAAGACGTACAAGTACGACTTTTTCTCCTCTTTCAGCCCATTCAACAGCATCATCAGCTGTGAATACGATCTTACCGCAAGCAGCTCCAGGAGAAGCACCAAGACCTTTACCCATTGGTGTAGCAGCTTTCAGAGCAGCAGCATCAAACTGTGGGTGAAGAAGAGTATCAAGGTTACGTGGATCGATCATAGCTACAGCTTCTTCTTCTGTTCTCATTCCCTCATCAACAAGGTCACAAGCGATCTTTAAAGCAGCCTGAGCTGTTCTCTTACCATTACGTGTCTGAAGCATATACAGTTTACCATGTTCTACAGTAAACTCCATGTCCTGCATATCTCTGTAGTGTTTTTCAAGTGTTTCACAAACCTGTTTGAACTGTACGAATGCTTCCGGGAATTTCTGTTCCATTTCGGAGATGTGCATAGGTGTACGAACACCGGCAACAACGTCTTCACCCTGAGCATTTGTAAGGAATTCACCAAACAGACCGTTAGCTCCTGTAGCAGGGTCACGTGTGAAGGCAACACCTGTACCACAGTCATCACCCATGTTACCGAATGCCATCATCTGTACGTTAACAGCTGTACCCCAGGAATACGGGATATCGTTGTCACGACGATATACGTTCGCACGTGGGTTGTCCCAGGAACGGAATACGGCTTTGATAGCACCCATTAACTGTTCCTTAGGATCAGTTGGGAAATCAGCACCGATTTTTGCTTTATATTCAGCTTTGAACTGTTCAGCTAATTCATGAAGGTCTTCTGCAGTAAGTTCAACATCCTGCTTAACACCTCTTTTAGCTTTCATCTCATCGATAAGTTCTTCGAAATATTTCTTTCCGACTTCCATAACTACATCAGAGTACATCTGGATGAATCTTCTGTAGCAGTCCCATGCCCAACGAGCATTGCCGGATTTTTCAGCAAGTACGTTAACAACGTCTTCATTTAAACCAAGGTTCAGGATAGTATCCATCATACCTGGCATAGAAGCTCTCGCACCAGAACGAACGGAAACAAGCAGAGGATTTTCTTTGTCACCGAATTTCTTTCCGGTAACTCCTTCCATTTTGGTGATTGCTTCCATGATCTGAGCCATGATCTCATCATTGATCTGTCTTCCGTCTTCATAGTACTGAGTACAAGCTTCTGTTGTGATTGTGAAGCCCTGAGGTACAGGAAGACCAAGGTTTGTCATTTCAGCAAGGTTGGCACCTTTACCACCCAGAAGGTTTCTCATATTAGCGTTACCTTCTGTAAACATGTAAACCCATTTTGCCATTTTACATTTTCCTCCTAAATTATTGTTCTTTTGTAACTATTCAGCATTCTGTTGTGAAGTAACTGAACAGCCACACCTTTCGCACATAAGTAAATATATGTTTCTTATACGCACATAATTATTTTATAGAATTTGTGTCATTTCGTCAAGGTTATTCTGCTAAAATTAGCTAAAATTTTTATACATTCTGCATAAAGTGATTTATTTTATTATTCTTATTATTGTTAAGGTTTTCTCAGTCCTTTATTTCTGGTCTTTATCTATATTTTTCTCTCACATATATGACAGGAAAAAACGGGAAGCAAAACAGATAAGTTGATCTGCCCGGCTGCCCGTTTATAATTTTTATCAATTATTTCTTTCTGCCTTTTTTCATGTTCAGTACCAGATGTCTCGGCATACCATTTACCATAATAGGCTGATAATCTCCCTGGATCAGAGGTTTAATATAGTCTACAAAATCCTTAGTTACGTTTGTAGCATCTTTATTCATCCATTCTCTCGGAACAAGTTTCTCCTCATTTGCGATTCTGTGTACATCGTAGATACCTGTAGCTGCCATGTAGGGATCATCGGAAACACGGTCGATAACAACCATCTTACCTGTGTCACCTTCATCTGCAGCTTTAACTGCAGCACCACCTACCATGAATGCTTCATCAATATCCACTCTGGATGCCATATGGGAAGCACTTCTCTGTAATGTGGAAAGTTCAACAGCTCTTGTCTTGCATCTGCACTCCGCTGCCAGGAAGTTTGCCAGATAAGTGGCTGTTCCCTGAAGCTGTTTGTGTCCAAATGCATCCACATAGTCTCCCACGCTTCCAAGCTCACATACATATCTTCCGTCTGCCAGCTTGATTCCCTCGGAAACTGCGATTACAATAGATGCTTTTTTATTCAGAAGATCTTTTACTTTTGCAAGGAATTTCTCAACATCAAAAGGCACTTCCGGCAGATAGATCAAATCCGGTCCGTCGCAGTCCTCAGATTTTGCCAGTGCTGTGGCACCTGTAAGCCATCCGGCATTACGTCCCATGATCTCCATGATCGTAATCATATTTTTCTTATAAGTAAGTCCCAGTGCATCGCGGATCACTTCTTTTGTGGATGCGCCGATATATTTTGCAGCACTTCCGAATCCGGGTGTATGGTCTGTCAACGCCAGGTCATTGTCGATTGTTTTCGGAACACCAAGGAACTTCTGAGTCTGTCCTGTAAGAATCGCATAATCAGACAGTTTCTTGATCGTATCCATGGAATCATTTCCGCCAATGTAGATAAACGCATAGATATCCAGTTTATTTAAGATCTCAAAAATTTTCTCATAAATTGCTTTATCTTCGTGAATCTCAGGAAGCTTGTAACGACAGGAACCTAAAAATGCAGATGGTGTTCTCTTGAGTAATTCGATATCCAGTTCTGAATGAATCTGTGTTGACAGATCAATATACTGTTCATCCAACAGTCCCTGAATGCCGTGAAGCATTCCGTATACTTTGTCAAATCCTCGTTCAATGGCATTCTTATAAACTCCGGCAAGACTGGAATTGATTACTGCAGTAGGTCCTCCTGATTGTCCAACAATGATATTTCTTTTTTTCGCCATAGCAATGACCTCCTTGTTTTCACGTTTTGTTCATTATGTCTTAGAGTGTGTCTGAAAAATGCTTTACGCAAGATGTGCGTCACAATTTTTCAGACGCGCTCTGGTCCCGCAGGACTCGTTGAGGTAAATTGTAACAAATATTTTTTTATTCGTCAATCATTTATTGTGGTTTTTACACATACGATTTCTGTATTCCGTCACTATATCAGTGTATTTTTCAATTTGCCACGACATTTCAGGTCTATTTTTGTATATTTATAACTATAATTAATCCGGCCCATGTGTTATACTTATAGACAGATTGATTCCGGCATCAACTTATAGCAATCAAAACCTTTTTAAAAATTGCCGGACATCAATGTCCGTGACTATTCGGTACCTTCGCAGTTACGAACCAAAATGCATTTCAAATCACCTTCGGTGATTTGCAGAATACTGCCAGCTGAACAGTTACACAATATTTATCGATCAAGGAGGATTCATTTATGATCCATACAATTGAAAACGACTATCTTAGAGTATCTGTAGACGATCATGGTGCTGAGCTTTGCAGCATTTTTGATAAAGTACATAACAGAGAAGTGATCTGGCAGGCAGATCCGGCTTACTGGAAACGCCACGCCCCTGTTCTTTTCCCTAATGTGGGACGTCATTTTGAGGATCACTATCGTATTAATGGAGTCGAATATCCCTCCAGTCAGCATGGGTTTGCCAGGGACAGCGAATTTACCTGCGTGGATATGACTGCTGATTCCATCACCCATAGGCTGAAATCTTCTGATGCCACAAGAGAAAATTATCCATATGATTTTGAGCTGAAGATCAAGCATGTTCTGGAGAAGAACCAGGTCAGTGTATGCTGGGAAGTGATCAGCCTTAATGATGAAACCATGTATTTTACAATTGGCGGCCATCCTGCATTCAATGTACCTGCCGGAGGAATTGGCTCCCAGGAGCAATATCATCTTACTTTCGACGGCCAGGATTCCCTCTCCTATCTGCTGATCGACATGTCATCAGGCACCGCGGTCGCAGATAAAGCTTATACACTGGAGCTTGAGAATGGTTCCTGCCTTATCGATGCTCACATGTTTGACAAAGATGCCCTTATTTTTGATGACCAGATTGAAAAGGCCGGCATCGCTTTCCCTGACGGAACTCCTTATGTGGAACTGATCTGTCATGGATTTCCAAGCTTTGGCATCTGGTCCGTCCCGGGTTCTCCTTTTGTATGTCTGGAACCATGGATGGGACGCTGTGATGATTTTGGATTTAAGGGCGAGCTTCCGGAAAAGAAATATATCAACACTCTGGACAAGGATGAAATTTTTACTGCATCATATGAAATAAAAATTTATTAATTTTCTCCATTTATCCTGAAGCTGTGCTATAATGTCACAGTATATGAAAGTCATCCTGTCCGGTATCCACGAATTTACCCATGCAGACATGACTGATTCATGGCAGCCACTCAGGACTTTCATAGAAAACACAGGAGGAAATTTCCATGACTAGAGAAGAATTTCAGAAGCTGACACAGGATGTTGTACTGCTCGACGGCGCTACCGGTTCCAATCTTATGGCCGCCGGAATGCCAAGAGGAATCTGTACAGAAGCATGGATCATGGAGCACAAAGAAGTTCTGCAGAATCTGCAGAAGGCTTATGTTGAAGCAGGAAGCCAGATCGTATACGCACCTACTTTCGGCGGAAACCGTTACAGTCTCGGACTTCACGGACTGCAGGATAAGCTTGCGGAAATGAACCATGCACTTGTAAATATTTCCAGAGAGGCAGTAGGACATAAGGTCTATGTTGCCGGTGATATTACCACAACAGGCAAGATGATGGAGCCTGCCGGTGATCTCACCTATGAGATGGCATATGAAACATACTGTGAACAGATTAAGGTTCTTGAGGATGCAGGTGTTGATCTGATCGCTGCGGAAACCATGATCAATATCGAGGAAACACTTGCTGCACTGGATGCTGCTGCATCCGTAAGTTCTCTTCCTGTAATGTGTACAATGACCGTAGAAGCTGACGGAAGCATTTTCAGCGGAGGAAATGCTGTGGAGGCTGCGATCGCCCTTGAGGGTGCAGGTGCTGTGGCAGTTGGGATTAACTGTTCTGTAGGACCTGACCAGCTGGTATCCGTTGTCCGCAATATCAAAGAGAACGTATCCATTCCTGTCATCGCCAAACCTAATGCCGGTATGCCGACGATTGATGATCAGGGAAATGCCATTTACAGTATGGACGCCAAAAGCTTTGCAGAACATATGAAGGTTCTGATTGAAAATGGTGCGTCTGTTGTCGGAGGATGCTGTGGTACTACTCCGGAATTCATCCGCGAGATAAGCAGAAGCTCGGAAGATAGATTTTGTATCTTCGACAGCCATAGTCAGACGAATAACGAATATTCGCAGCCAAAGCAGGGAACTTTCCTGATTCGGTTAAAGAGGGATATGACTCAAAAAAGCACATAACTTAGGATAGAATCTGTCTCAATCCGAGATATTCTCATCCTCTGTTATGTGCTTTTTGGTAATTGTCCGGCTTTCCTCTGTCCTGATCCTGCGAAAATACCATGGCAATTCTATAAACAGTTGCGCTTTTTATTATCTGCTTTTCATCTACTTCACTTTGATTGCTTTTTTCGGGCACATCTCCTGGCAGCAGAAACAGCGGATACACTTTCTGTAATCATATACCGGCGGCTTTCCTTTGCCTTTTCTGAAATCCACAGCTTTCCCCGGAACCGGACAGCTCTGCACACAGATCCCGCAGCGGACACATTTATCAGCTTCTATATATGGTTTTTTCTGAAAAATGTTTAACGCTCCCGCCATTCTTGTCCAGATATTCTTTCGCACTTCTGTGCGGTCTACATTAAAAGCCGGATTTCCGTATTTTTTCACTGCCTCTGCCATGGAAATCTCCCGTCTGGTGTCAGAAGGGTAATCTCCTCTTCTTTCCATGTACCAAGTCCCATTTTCTCGCCATGATAGTTCGTCGGAACCATCTCCGGTTTCAGATAAACCAGACGGCTGAATACACTGTCCAGTGCAACCGGATCTGTGGACATCAGCAATACATTCATAGGAACCGGATCCCCTGAACCGGTCCGTTGCCCTCCATGGCCACAATCCCATCCATCACATACAGCTTCGGCGCCACACATTTATTCAGATCAATAAGCATTCTGGCAAAGCTGTCTGCACTCGGGTACTGCGTGTGCCCCTTCGCTTTATGGAATCCATATACAAACCCATAGCTGTTCTTAACCGCACCGGTGATACGTTCTAATGCATGTGTTTTCATCTTGCTCAGGGAAATCACACAGTCCTGCTCCAACAGTTCTTTTGGCAGGATAAATTCCTTTGCCTGGACTCCCTGCGGATAAGCAGTTTTCACGCCCTCAGAATAATCAACAGCCGGAATATGATATTTCTCCAGATAAGTATCCATTCCTGTTCCGCGGATCACTGCCTGAGTGGTTCCATGACCGCAGGAATCTGCAAGCACAATATTCTCATACCCACTTTCACGCAGGATTCCCGCAAAAGCTCCTACTACAACCGGATGTGTGATCACTGCTTTCTCTACCTCTGCTTTTTTCAGCAGATTCGGCTTCAGCAGGATCTTCGCATCCTTTGGAATCAGAGTCTCCACTCCGCCCAGAAAATCCAGCCCCTGTTTCAGCAGCATATAGATTTTTTCTTCATCATATTCCCGGCAGGAAGTAATACCACTTTACTTTTCACCAAATTCACGCACCTTTATCATCTCCGGACAGATCCACCTGTCTCAGTGCTTTTCTTACCGGCAAAATACATGCCGGCACTACAGAGAGACAGTCCACACCCATCCTCAGAAATTCTTCTGTCAGGGCAGTATCTGCAGCAAGTTCCCCGCAGATACAGACACGTCTGTTTTCTGCATGTCCCGCTTCGATCACCATTTGAATCATACGCAGCACTGCCGGGTGATGGTCATTATATTTCTTGCGCAGAAGCGGATTCTGTCTGTCCATCGCCAGTGTATACTGACTCAGGTCATTGGTTCCAAGACTCAGGAAATCCACTCTTCTGGCAAGCTCCCGGCTGATCATGACTGCTGCCGGAGTTTCGATCATGATTCCTGTCTTAATATGTTTATACGGAATTCCTTTTTCATCCAGCCCGATCTTTACTTCCCGGATAATTTCTTCAATCTCATCCATTTCCTCTTCTGAGCTGATCATCGGATACATCAGCGCCAGGTTTCCATATGCACTCGCCCTGAAAATTGCCCGAAGCTGTGCCTTGAACATTCTTTTTCTGTCAAGGCAGAGACGGATTCCTCTGTTCCCCATGATCGGATTTGTCTCGTCCGGGATATTCAGATATTCTGCCTGCTTGTCTGCTCCAAGATCTGCCGTACGGATCACAGTGAGCTTTTCTCCCATGGTCTCCGCAATCTTTTTGTATGCAAGAAACAGCTCATTTTCACGAGGATAATTTTCTCTTCCAAGATACTGGAATTCACTGCGCAGAAGACCAATTCCGGCAGCTCCGTAATACAGCACACTGTTCAGGTCGTCCATATTTCCGATATTGGCATAGATTTCAATTTTTCTGCCATCTTTTGTGATATCCGGTTCTCTCCTTAATTTCAGAAGCTCTTCTCTTTCTTCTTTATCAGCCTGCCTGCGGATCTCATATTCTTTTTTTACCTCTTCATCCGGATCAATATACAAAGTTCCGGTATATCCGTCCACAATAGCCTGCCGTCCGTCCCACTCCGAATCTGTGTCAATTTCCAGCAGAGCCGGTATATTCATTGTTTTTGCCATAATGGCAGCATGAGACATGTCGGAACCATGATGGGTAACAATAGCCATCAGTTTATCCTTATCCATCTCCATCAGTTCTGTTGGCGTGATACTCTCCGTCACAACGATCACAGGCTCATCCCCAAGATCTATCCTGGGAGAGATACCTCCCAGTTCACCGATCAGGCGGTCGGAAATCTCCCGCATATTATCCAGCCGTTCTTTGATCGCAGGCTCTTCCAGATTTCTGAAAGTCTTAAGCATCTCATCCCTTGTAGTCATTACCGCATAGGCAGAATTTACTTTTTCACTCTGTATGACACTCTCAATGGCACGTTGAAAGCTTTTTCCCTCCAGCAGATTCTTCTGTCTGAGAAAAATCTCTGCCTGGGTTCCCTGAATTATGCAGTTTTTTTCATATAAATCCTCCAGCTGTTCCATGACTCTGGTGCGCGCCTGCCGGAAAATATTCAGCTCTGTTTTCACATCTGTGATTTCGTACTGGCGCATCTGATATTCGCTTTTATGATAATACAGTATCTTACCGATGGCAATTCCGGAAAAGGCACCGGTTCCCTTGTAAACATCCATATTAACTCCTTAGTTGATTAACCCCTTAGTCGCAGGCAGCCTTAAATTCAGTCCAGTTCTTCTGATACTGTGCGTCTGCGTCCTGGCTTACATTCTGGACGATCTCGCCCTTTGTAACGTCATCCGGAACTACCAGATCCGGATTTACCAGCTCATCTGCTGCTTTATTTGTGCTGTAATAACCGATATAGTCTGTGCATTTCGCTGCAACCTCCGGCTGCATGATGTAATCCATGAAAGAATATGCCGCATCTTTATCCGGCGCTTCACTTGGAATAAACATACCCATAATACCAAATCCAAGTCCTTCTTCCGGATATACCACCTTCAGATCAGGATTCTCAGCCAGAGCAGCTGTTACCTGAGAGGTATAAAGAAATGCAACACTTGCTTCTCCGTTGAGAAGTGCATTCTGTGTATTGTCATCCTGGATCAGACGTACATTCGGAGCAAGTTCCAGAAGCTTCTCTCCTGTTTTCTTGATCACGTCAACGTCCTCTTCATTCATGCTCTCGCCCATGGAAAGCTGGGTGATACCATTGAGCACACGATAGTTTGCAGTCAGTGCAATGCTGTCCTCAAGAGACGGATCCCAGAGGTCTTTATATCCTTTGATATCAATATCCACCTGTTCCGGATCATAAACGATCAGCGGGATGCCTGCTCCGTAAGGAACTGTGTATTCATCGTCTGGATCATAGAACTGTCCCTGATATAATGGTTGATATTTTTGATATTCTCCAGAGAATCCTTGTCAAGCTTCTCTGCAAGTCCTTCCTGGATCGCAGTTTCCAGAATATAATCATCTGCGATTACAATATCATAGTCGCCGCCCTTTGCCATGGAAAGCTTCTCAAGCATGGTTTCATCTGTATCGAAGTTTGAATAAACAACTTTAACTCCTGTCTCTTTTTCAAAATCGTCCAGAACTTCCTGTGGGAACATTCCTTCCCATGTAAAAAGTACAAGTTCTTTATCATCTCCTGCATCCTTGAATCCGGTGAATGCTGTTCCTGCCATTAATGCACACATCACTACTGCAAGTACTCTTTTTTTCATAAATGATCTCCCTTCTTATGCTCTGCATTGTTGTCTGTATCAGTCACTGTCCGCCTTCCACCGTATCGGCAGACAGCGGCTATCCTTTTTTACTTTGCTTTTACTTTTGTCCAGAGTTCCGCAAATTTCTGCTTGATCTTTGGCTGCTGATAAGCAAAGATTTCGTTATTCGGGTTGGTTGTATCCGGAATATAAGAACTGATCCCGCATAGTCCCCCTCCTTCATGGTTTCAAAAGCACTCTTCACTGTAGAAGTATACCCTACTTCTTCCGTATTGGAAAGAGCAGATTTATCACTGATCATAAAATCAATAAATTCATGGGCAAGCTGTACTTCGCTGCAGTCCTTTGTGATAACCATTGCATCATACCATCTGTTGGTTCCCTGTTCCGGTGTAAAGTAGTCCAGATTCGGATTTTCACTGATAATGTAAGATGCATCTCCGGAGTACACAACTGCCAGCGCTTTGTTTCCTGAAATCATGTTGTCGATCACATCATCGCCTGCATAGATCGGATCCATAGTGTCACGCTGATCGATCAGCCACTGATAAGCCTCCTCGATCTCAGACTCATTTGTAGTATTCATGGAATACCCAAGTGCTTTTAATGCTATCATAAAGGAATCCCTCTCAGAATCATACATGTAAATATTTCCTTTATATTTCGGATTACACAGAAGATTCCAGCCATCTTTCAGATCAGCCTCATCTACTACTGTCTTATCATAAAGGATTCCTACTGTTCCCCAGAAATACGGACAGGAATAACGGTTGCCCGGATCATAGCTCTGGTTCATGACATCATTCAGCAGATTTTTCTTATTCGGAATTTCTTTCCAGTCAAGTGCCTGCAGATATTCTTCTTTGATCAGTCTCTCAATCATGTAATCAGACGGGATCAGCACATCATAAGTCTCACCGCTTGAAAGCTTGGTGTACATCATCTCATTTGACTCAAAAGTCTCGTATACGATGGTACAATCATATTCTTTTTCGAAATCCTCCAGCAGGGAAAGATCCATGTACTCTCCTGCATTGTAAACTTTCAGCACATGAGTGGACTGCGCCACGAATCCCCATTTGATCAGCCCTGCCGTAACGGCAACAACCAGAACTACAGAGACAATTTTTACTGCTTTCCTGTTCAGCTTTCTGGCTTTATTCTTAAACTTCGGAAGCAGATTGGACAAAAGCAGTACCACGATGATGACTACGATCACGATGGTTGACAAAGCATTGATCGTCGGATTGATACGCTTTGTCATATTATATACAACAATAGAGATATTCTTTACACCATTTCCTGATACGAAATAGGAAATAACGAAATCATCAAATGACATGGTAAATGCAAGCAGCGCGCCTGCGAAAATACCCTCTTTGATCATCGGCACGATAACCTTTGTCAGAGCCTGAAAAGGTGTTGCCCCAAGGTCCATGGCAGCATTTGCCATATTCGGATCCAGAGCCCTTACCTTCGGATAAACGCTGGTAATTACATACGGGGTACAGAATGCAATATGTGCCAGTAGCATAGTCAGATATCCTTTTCGAAATCCCAGAGAAGAGAACAACAGCATCAGGCTGATGGCAGTTACGATCTCAGGATTCAGGATCGGGATATTATTAATATTCAAAAGCAGTTCTTTGATTACCTTCTTTGATTTGGATAAACCGATCGCTGTAATGGTTCCAAGTATTGTAGAAACAATGGTCGCAATGATCGCAATGGTAACAGATACATAAACTGCCTTAATTACTTCCCCGTTACCGAGAAGTTCCTGATACCAGCGCAGGGAAAAGCCTGTAAATCTGGTCAGTGACTTGGATGAGTTAAAGGAAAAGATCATCGTCACCAGGATCGGCAGGTAAAAGAAAGCAAGGCAGAGTACTACATATAACATTGAGAAAAATTTATTATTACGTTTCATGCCGTCCTCCCTTATTCATCTTTATCCATCTTCTTCATCAGGCTCATAAAGATCAGAATGAGCACAGCCAGAATCAGAGAAATCGCACTTCCGAAGTTCCAGTCACCAACTGAGATAAACTGAGACTCGATCAGGTTACCGATCAGCATGTACTGTCCGCCTCCGAGAAGTTTCGGAATAACGAATGTGGAAATAGACAGCAGGAATACCATCATGATTCCATTAAGCACACCGGGGATGGACAATTTCCAGATAACCTTTGTGAAGGTCTGGAATTTATTTGCCCCCAGGTCATAGGCAGCCTCGATAAAAGATTTATCCATCTTGCTCAGGGATGTATGGATCGGGATGATCATAAATGGCATAAAGTTACAGACCAGACCAACCACTACGGAAAAGTCCGTATACATCATTGTCACCGGGGAAATCCCCAGTAATCCAAGCAAATGGTTGATGATACCATTGTCTGACAGCAGATTCATCCATGCATAAGTACGCAGAAGCATATTGATCCATTCCGGAATAGTTACCAGCAGGATCAGAAGACTCTGGGATTTCTCCGGACATTTGGAAATAATGTATGCCAGTGGATAGCCAAGTCCCAGACAGATGACCGTCGTCAGGATTCCAAGCTTAAAGGACTTGAAAATAACGCTCATATACGTAGCTTCCAGGAATTTGCGGAAATTCTCCAGTGTAAAGGAGAACGTCAGCACTTCGTTTCCATCTTCTGTAAATGCATATAATGCGATCAGTATCAGCGGGATGACAATGACCACAAATGCCCACACAAGATATGGTTTGATAAGATTTCTGTACTGTTTCATCAGTAGCTTCCCATCTTACACATAACATGGATGTCTTCAGGCCCGAATTTCAGTCCCACTTCCCTTCCGACTTCCGCATAATCTGTGGTATGAACCATATAAGTACGAAGTTCTGTCTCGATCAGGATTTCATAATGCACACCCTTGAAGGTAATATTGCGCACGATTCCCCTGATCTTTGCCTGACCGGGATCTACGATATCCAGATCCTCAGGTCTTAATACAACTTCAATCTCTTCATTATCTTCAAATCCCTTATCCACACATTCAAACTCAAATCCGTCAAAAGCAACCAGATAATCACGGATCATGTTCCCTCGATAATATTGGATTCACCGATAAAGCCTGCAACAAAACGGTTTTCCGGCTCATTGTAGATATCTGTAGGAGAACCAATCTGCTGAATCTCACCGTTATTCATAACAACAACCGTATCTGACATGGACAGGGCTTCTTCCTGGTCATGGGTAACATAAATGAAAGTGATGCCAACTTCCTGCTGGATCTTCTTTAATTCTACCTGCATCTGTTTACGGATCTTTGCATCCAGTGCACCCAGGGGCTCATCTAAAAGCAGGACCTTCGGCTCATTTACCAGAGCCCTGGCAATGGCCACTCGCTGCTGCTGTCCACCTGAGAGCAGAGTTACATCTCTTTTCCCAAAGCCTCCCAGACCAACCATCTTCAGCATACGCTCCACCTTCTGGGCGATGACAGTTTTATCGACCTTCTTCAGGTTCAGCCCAAAACCGATGTTCTCCGCCACATTTAAATGAGGAAAAGAGCATACTTCTGAAACACAGTATTAACCTCTCTCTTGTACGGGGGAAGCTTGGAGATCTCAATTCCGTTAAACAGTACTTCTCCGTCACTTGGTTCTTCAAAGCCTGCAATGATTCGAAGGGTGGTTGTCTTTCCACATCCGCTGGGTCCCAAAAGTGTCAGGAATTCCTTTTCATAAATATCCAGATTGATGCCGCGCAAAACCTGCTGATCATCAAAATTCTTGGTCAGATTTTTTAACTCAATCAGTTTGTTCATCATCTTTTCCTTCCTCTGAATGTATTTTTCTCTGTTTTTATAATCCGGCTGTTCCAAAAGCATTGACCGGCTGTTCAGAATGTTCCTAAAAGCTATATCATTTATTTTTTCTTCTTTGTTATCAGTGAATAAACAATAAAAATAATCAGTGTAGCTGCCAGCAGAATGGTACACAACGCATTGATCTCCGGCGTCACTCCTGTTTTCAGCTGTGTGTACACCTTGATCGGCAGCGTAGACAGACGCGGTCCGTTTACAAAAATACTTATTACCACATCATCCATAGACATGGCAAACGCAAGCAGCGAACCTGAAATTACCGCCGGCATAATTAAGGGCAGCGTAATATCCCGGAAAGCCCTGAACGGTCCCGCACCCAGATCCCTTGCTGCCTCTTCCAGTGCCGGATCCATGCCTGCCAGTCTTGCCTTCACTTCCATTAGAATATAAGGCACGCAGAATACCGTATGGCCTATTAACAGTGTCAGCATGCCAAAGGGCAGATTCAGCATATAAAAGAATGCCATCAGCACCATACCAAGAATGATCTCCGGTATCATTAACGGCAATATGGAAATGTATTCCAGCGCCCCTTTTGACTTCCAGTGAATCCTTGATAACCCAACTGCACCCAGAGTACCGATCACTGCACTAACCAGACAGCTTAATACCCCAAGGATCAGACTGTTCACCAACGCTTCCAACATTGCCCTGTCATGGATCAGTTCCTGATACCATTTCAAGGAAAAGCCCGTAAATTTCACCGGCAGTTTGGATTCATTAAAGGAGAAAACGATCACTACCGCGATAGGGAGATACATCAGAAAGAAAATCAGCCCCATATAAAATCCGGCAAATCTTGAATTCTTTTTCATCCGATTCCCTCCAGTTCTCTGGCATTTGTCACTTTCCTGTAAATCATGATCAGTACAGTTGTAAGTACCATCATCACCACAGCAAGTGCTGCTGCAAAGGGCCAGTTACTTCCTCTTGTCATCTGATCCTGTATCAGACTTCCCACAAGTACCACTTATTTCCGCCCAGGATATCTGCAATAAAAACAGTCCCATGGATGGCACGAAAGTCAGGATCACACCCGAAAGCAGCCCAGGCAGTGTAAGCTTCAGTGTTATAGTAAAAAATGCCTGCAGTCTGGATGCCCCAAGGTCCCTGGCAGCCTCCACATAAGACCAGTCCAGCTTCTCTGCGCTGGAGTATACAGACATAATCATAAACGGGAGAAGCACATAAATCATACCGATCACAATTGCCGGATAGCTGTACAGGATGGACAGCGGTTTCTCAATGATCCCGAGTTTTATCAATACAAAATTCAAAAGTCCTTTTTTCTGCAGAATAATGATCCAGCCATACAGACGAATCAGGGAATTTACCCAGAACGGCGTAGACAACAGAAGCTGTGCCTTTTTCTTTCTGTGCTCCGGCAGCCTCGCCATAAAATACCCGAACGGATAACCGATCAAAGCAATCACTATCGTACTGGTAAATGCCAGTTTCAGTGATTCCACAAATGTATTCAGGTATACAGGTTCCAGAATATTTCTGTAATTGTCCAGCGTAAATTTCCAGGTCACCCCAAATCCTCTGGACGGCGTAGCAAAACTCAGCGCCACCATATAGATAAGAGGGCATACCACAAATACAATGGTAAAAATGTACAGTGGAAGTGCCATCCATGCAGAACTGTCAGAACGGTTTCTACGCTTCTTCATGAATGTCCTCCCTGTCTACCAGTACTGCATCTGTCGGCAGAAAACTGCATCTTACTGTCTGGCCTTCTGCGACGGATGCGTCGATTCCGTATCTGCTGGCGATCAACTGTGTACCATCACTCAGCTTCAGAGTTACACGAAGCTGACCTCCTGCAAAGTTCTTCTCTGTAACAGTTGCCTGTAAACCTGATACACTATTCTTATTATGTGCATCCAAACCACCGCCTGACACACTTATATCAACAGTGTCTCTGTGATCTGTACCGGTATCACCGATTACAGCAGTTTCCTGTAACAATATATTTTCGCTTCTCACAGCCAGAGTTACTTTCTCTCCTGCTGCCAGGTATTGTTTTGCCCTTGTATCCCCTGTATCCTGCTGACTTGTTTCAAGCTTTACAATTACCCTGTCATTTCCGATTTTTACGATTGCATTCTCTCCCTGAATACTCTCTGCAACCCCCATGCAGGATATTGGCTATTTCCTACAAATGTTGCTACATAACTGGTCTTTGGATGATTATAGATCTCATCCGGTGTTCCGATCTGCTCAATACGTCCGTCCCTCATCACCGCGATCCTGTCAGACATATTGATAGCTTCTTCCTGATCATGAGTGATATAGATAAATGTAATTCCCAGTTTCTTCTGCAGATGCTTCAGTTCTATCTGCATCGCACGGCGAAGCTGCAGATCCAGTGCTCCCAGCGGCTCATCCAGAAGCAGTACCTTGGGATTATTCACCAGTGCTCTCGCAATGGCAACTCTCTGTTTCTGACCGCCCGAGAGTTCGGAAGGCTTTCTTTTTTCATATCCTTCAAGCTGCACCAGTTCCAGCATCTGAGAAACTTTTTTCCTGATCTCACTCTTAGGAACTTTTTTCAGTTTCAGACCATAGCCAATATTCTCCGCAACATTCATATGCGGAAAGAGGGCATAATTCTGAAATACCGTATTCACATCCCTCTGGTTCGGCTCCAGACCTGTCACCTCCCTGCCATCCAGCCAGACACTTCCTGCATCGGGCTGTTCCAGACCGGCAATGATTCGCAATGTTGTCGTCTTGCCACATCCCGAAGATCCCAGCAAAGTAATAAACTCCCCTTTACTGATCTCAAGACTGATATTATCCAGAACTGCTTCGCCTTCTGTAAAACTTTTCTTTATCTCCTTCAGTTCAAGTGAAACCTCTGCCAACTATACTCAGCTCCTTTCATGTAAAAAAGATACCTCTTTATACTAAAAAAGATACGAAACCACGCGTAAAAGCTCTCGCCCCTACATCGGTTTATGCCAATGCTGACGCCTGTTACAGTGCCAGTCTCTGCATGGTTTCGCATCTGTATATGTCCATTTTCCAATTATAGATATATCCGGTCCGTCCTGTTCCATCCAGTCTGCGTGCACTCCTGACCATGATGTCCACATAAGAAAACCGGAAATCAACCATTCTTCTTGATAGATTCCCGGTCATTATTTATTTGGTATAATCCAAAAGTTATATTAAAGGATAGGCCCGAGATTGTCAAGTAAATTTGTTACTGTTCACTCCGTTCACAGTAACTTAGCCAAAATTCATTCCAGATTGCCTGCGGCAATGGAATTTTGGCTTGTATGTCTCGGGATTTTTGCATATTCATGCCAAAACACCTCGCGGGATAGTGGCGTGTGAACAGTAACGTAAATTTCTCTTTACAATCTTTTCAATTCCTACCGGCAATTTTAAGGTACTCACCATACGAACCTCCATAAAAACATAAAAAATCCACTATACTCTGCTTTTCAGTATAGCGGATTTTCTATAAAATTACAATTGCCCAATATCTTTCAAGCTGAAAATGAGACTCGAACTCACGACCCCTTCATTACGAGTGAAGTGCTCTACCGACTGAGCTATTTCAGCTTATGCTGTAATCTGTCAGAAATTGATAATTCTGACAGCCACAGCATTTA
>ENA-OQHY01000416-OQHY01000416.1-human-gut-metagenome-genome-assembly--contig:-NODE-416-length-24276-cov-5.071473_pt1 | contig 24276 bp, 27 predicted proteins | sample MGYA00242570_ERZ504733 | MGnify/ENA primary metagenome ERZ504733 (study PRJEB26092, sample SAMD00036219) | human gut metagenome | host: Homo sapiens | study: EMG produced TPA metagenomics assembly of... | reverse complement strand
TGCATGTGTTAAGCACGCCGCCAGCGTTCATCCTGAGCCAGGATCAAACTCTCTGATAAAATGTTTGATTCGTTTACTCAAGACAACCGTTTGGCTATCTCTCGTTTTTACTGCTTTTGGTTTGTTTAAACCGTTCTTTAAATGTAAAGAAATTTTCGAGAATCGTATGTGTTTCACTGTTTAGTTATCAAGGTTTGTTGTGTCTGTCTCTCAGACAGCTCGTTCATTTTATCTCATTCTCAACTGCTTGTCAAGAACTTTTTTAATTTTTTGAAGCATTTAGTCTTCAGAAAAATCAAAGCGGAGAAGGAGGGATTTGAACCCTCGCGCCGCGTTAACGACCTACTCCCTTTCCAGGGGAGCCCCTTCGGCCAGCTTGGGTTACATTCTTCCAAATTGCCCTACTTTAACTAAGTTAGTTCCGATTATTTATCTCTGCCGTTCTCAGCGACAGATGATATTATATCTCGTATCTTTTATGTTGTCAAGTACTTTTTTTACTTTTTTAAAAAGTTTTTATTCTGTATTTGACAAACGGAGAGAGTGGGATTCGAACCCACGCGCCCTTGCGGACAAACGGTTTTCAAGACCGCCTCGTTATGACCACTTCGATATCTCTCCATATAATGTTTTTCAACATTTTTTGTGCTGTTTTGTCAGCGCATGTTGTATTCTATCATCAAATATCTCCTGTCAATAACAAATTTGATATTTTTTTCAAAAATTGGACATATAGCTTCAATTTCTGCTATATGTCCATATTTACCGGGATTTTCACCCTGTTCTGCTCTCTATTCTACTCTCTGTTTTCCTTCAAAAATGCCTCCGCAACCACCAGATCTTCCGGTGTTGTGATCTTGATATTGCGATAAGAACCTTCTGAAAAGCGGATCTTCACCCCGGTCTCATGTTCTGCAACCATGGCATCATCTGTAATTCCGGTCATTTCCTTCTGCCGAATGCTGGTATATGCGCCATAGATCAGCGGGTACTGAAAGATCTGCGGAGTCTGGACGATCCATACACTGCTGCGATCCGGAGTTTCACTGACATTCCCATCCTCATCTGCGATCTTAACTGTATCCTTGGAAGGCATGCCTGTAACACTGGCACCTGTCTGTGCTGCTGCCATAAGTCCTCTTTCAATGATCCCATGATCAATAAATGGTCTGGCACCGTCATGGATCAGCACATACTCTGTATCTTTACACGCACGAAGTCCTTCATAAACAGAATCGTACCGTTCTTTTCCGCCGGATACTACAGCAGAAACCTTTGTAAAACCATATTTTTCCACGATTTCTTCTTTGCACCAGAAAACATATTCCTCCCCTGTTACCAGGATCACATCCCTAATCAGCGGACTTTCCTGAAAACAGCGCAGAGAATAACAGAGCACCGGCATCCCGTCAAGCTCCATAAACTGCTTCTGTATTTTGCTGTGCATTCTCTTTCCCTGGCCTGCTGCCAGGACAATAGCTGTATTTCTGCACTCTCCCATGATCAATTACCCCGGATTCTTTTATCTTTCGCCAAGCTTCAGGTTCGGAACCGCATTCAGATCCCAGCTGTGGCGTGTTCCCCTGATATATTCATAGTAAGCTGCCACACCGATCATCGCTGCGTTATCCGTACAGAAGATCGGTGACGGACGGTAAAATTTGTATCCACGTTCTGTACATGCTTTTTCCATAGCAGTGCGAAGTGCTCCGTTGGAAGCAACACCTCCTGCAATGGCAACCTTTTTCATGCCAAAATCAGCTGCTGCCTGCATGGTATGCTCTACCAGTACGTCAACAACCGCCTTCTGGAAGGATGCCGCGATATCTGCACGGTTTACTTCCTCACCTTTCATTTTTGCCCCGTTTAAATAATTAAGAACTGCGGACTTCACGCCGCTGAAGCTGAAATCATATGGATTTTCGCCGATTTTTGCACGTGGAAACTCGATAGCGTCCGGATTTCCTTCCTTTGCCAGCTTATCGATCTTCGGTCCTCCCGGATATCCCAGCCCAATGGCACGTGCAACCTTATCAAATGCCTCACCTGCCGCATCGTCTCTGGTTCGGCCCAGGATCTCAAACTGGCCGTAGTCCTTCACAATAACAAGATGGGTGTGTCCACCGGATACAATGGCACAGAGAAACGGCGGTTCCAGATCCGGATGCTCAATATAATTGGCAGAAACATGGCCTTCTATATGATGCACGCCTACCAGTGGCAGGTTTCTTGCATAGGCAATAGCCTTGGCTTCTGCCACACCTACAAGAAGTGCACCGACAAGCCCCGGTCCATAGGTTACACCGATAGCATCAATATCATCCAGAGTGACATTTGCCTCGTCCAGCGCTTCCTGGATGACCTGGTTGATCCTTTCTATATGATTTCTGGAGGCGATCTCCGGTACAACACCTCCGTACAGTTTATGGATCTCGATCTGTGAGGAAATCACGTTTGATAAGACAGTCCTTCCATTTTTTACAACGGAAGCTGCCGTTTCATCACAGGAGCTCTCAATACCAAGAATTAATGTATCTTTCATTTTTTCAATCCTCTTCAAAATTCAGTTCCACACTCTTCCCGTCTTTTCCCGGCCATGCCTTCGGAAAGATCTCACGTACTGTATCCATGTAATCATCCGGACGTACCAGAGAAGGGCTGTAATGGGTCAGCCACATTTCCCCCACTTCCGCATCACGGGCAAGAGTGGCCGCTTCACGAAACGTCATGTGTTTGTAGCCTTTTGCCTTTTCGATCTTGTCATCTTCACCGTACATTCCCTCACAGATAAAAAGATCGGAACCTTTTGCATTACGTAAAATAGACTCTGTCGGTCTGGTATCTGTGGTATAGGTAAGCTTGATCCCTTTTCTTGGCGGACCAAGCACCATATCCGGTGTGTAGATCCTTCCTTCATCCTCCACAGTCTGTCCCTTCTGCAGCGGATTCCAGAATTTCAGCGGGATCTCATGCTCTCTGGCACTATCAGGAGAAAATTTTCCCTGGCGCAGGATCTCAAGGGTATAGCCATAGCAGGTAACATTATGGTTCACCCGAAATGCAGTGATCCGGTACCCATTCAGTTCCAGAACTTCCTCCGGTTTCGTGATCTCGATAAATTTAATTTCAAAGGGCAGCTCCGGTGCGATCACACGAAGTGCGCTTACCACACGTTCCAGTCCTCTTGGGCCTACCAGAGTCAGCGGTTCTGTGCGGTCTGCATTTCCCATAGTCAAAAGGAGTCCCGGAAGTCCGCTGATATGATCCCCATGATAATGGGTAAAACAGATCACATCAATAGGCTTGAAGCTCCAGCCCTTTTCTTTAATGGCCACCTGAGTGCCTTCCCCGCAATCGATCATCAGACTGCTGCCGTTATAACGGGTCATCAGTGCGGTAAGCCATCTGCGTGGCAGCGGCATCATTCCTCCGCAGCCAAGTAAACAAACATCTAACATATTTTTCCTCTTTTCCTGTTCTGTGGCAAAGTTTAGCATACTTATCCCGTACAGACAAGTACCTCTCCCGGGTAAGCCTATTCAGAAACTGTGGTGCGTGTCATAAGAACAGCATCCTCTGTGGGATCTGTATAGTATCCCTTTCGCAGGCCATCTCGCACAAATCCCTGACGTTCATAAAGCCGGATCGCAGTCTCATTTCCTGCCCGGACCTCCAGATGAATCATGGTGATCCCACGCTCTTCTGCCAGACGGATCATACTTTCCATAAGGAAATTTCCGATTCCCTCTCTCTGACGGTCTCTGCGGACAGCCACATTGGTCACATCCCCCTCATCCAGCACCGTAAGAAGACCACAATATCCCAGGATCCGGCCCTTTTCTTCCACAACAAGAAACATCCCGTTCTCTTTCATAAGAAATGTCAGAAATCCCTCTTTTGTCCAGGGGACTGAAAAAAGTTCCTCTTCGATCTCCATAACCTGATCCAGATCATCCACAAGCATTTCTCTTAAGATCATGCGTTTTCCCCTTCTGATCCTTTTTTCAGTTTCTGGGCACGCTCCCGCTCAGCCTGTGAAACACGGAGATAATCCGGTTTGTGCTCAGCCGCTGTCTCGGTTCTGCCTTCTTTATAATAAAGGACACCAAGTGCACCTACAGCACCTGCTCTCTGTCTGGAAAGATGGGCCGGTGCAAAAGAAAACGGTACAGTAAGCTTATCTGCGATGATATCTTTAAATACCGGGACTCCGTCTCCGAGGAATGTTACGGCTTCTCCCATCTCATTCAGCATGGAAAGAAACTCCTCAATTCCCACTGCCATCTGATCCTTTACCGTCATGAGCCTGTGATCCTCGTAACGATAGATTCCCGTATAAACCTGCTTTCTTCTGGCATCCATGATCGGACAGATCAGTCCGTTTACATCATAGAGATTATAGGCCAGTGCCTCCACAGTCGGAATCCCGACCAGGGGTTTGTCAAGGGCAAGTCCAAGTCCCTTGGCTGTGGCAGAGCCAATACGGAGTCCGGTAAAAGAGCCCGGTCCCTTGGCTACCGCAATAGCGTCAATCGTCTTCAGATCCAGCTCTGTCATCTTCACGATCTCATCCAGCATGGGAAGAAGAGTCTGGGAATGTGTTTTCTTATAATTAACTGTATATTCCGCTACCAGTATATCGTCCTCCACAACGGCTACGGATGCCACGATTCCGGAACTGTCCAGTGCCAAAACTCTCATTCTGTCTTTTCTCCTCTCTCCTCAATGGTGATCTTTCTGTATTCAAAGCCCTTCTCAAGATCTTTTTCAATGGTAACTTCAATCCTTTTTTCCGGCAGGATCTCCTCAATGAGTTCCGCCATTCGATCAGACAGATTCCCTGCCCGAAAAATAATCATCGTATCCGATCTCTTCCATTTCTTCCAGATCCCCGATACGATATACATCAAAATGATAAAATGGCAGACGTCCGTCTTCATATTCCTGGATAATGGTAAACGTAGGGCTGTTTACAGGTTCTGTAATTCCAAGACCTGCTGCCACTCCCTGTGTGAACACGGTTTTTCCAACTCCCAGATCGCCTGTCAGTGTGTAGATCTGTCCCGGCTTCGCATTCATTCCGATCGTCCTTCCGACCTCGAATGTTTCCTCAGGATCATGCGTTTCTATGACCATATTTTCCACCTTTTTCTTGCACAATTATTCTTTGCATATTATAATAGAGCGAACAGCGAAATACAATACTTTTTGAAAAGGAGTGCGAAAACTATGGCAAATCCTATCGTTACCATCACAATGGATAATGGCGATGTAATGAAAGCGGAATTATATCCGGAAGTTGCCCCGAACACAGTAAATAACTTCATCAGCCTTGTAAAAAAAGGCTTTTATGACGGCCTGATCTTCCACCGTGTCATCAACGGCTTTATGATCCAGGGCGGATGCCCGGACGGAACCGGTATGGGTGGCCCGGGATACAGCATCAAGGGTGAGTTCTCCCAGAACCGTTTCAAAAACGACCTGAAGCATACACCAGGTGTTCTCTCCATGGCAAGAGCATGAATCCGAACTCTGCCGGAAGCCAGTTCTTTATCATGCACAAGGCTGCTCCGCATCTTGACGGAAGCTATGCTGCATTCGGTCAGATCATTGAGGGCATGGATGTTGTAAATGCTATCGCAGAGACAGACACGGACTACAGTGACCGTCCTCTTGACGAGCAGAAGATCAGCTCCATGACTGTTGATACCTTTGGTGTGGATTATCCGGAACCGGAGAAATGCTAACAGGAATAATTTTCTGAAATAAAAAAGCCCCGCGAAGAGCAGACTGTAACACAGATCATCTGCCCTCTTCCCGGGGTATTTTTATACTGACATTCTCTTTTCTTTTACTTTTCGAAGGTCTTCACTTCTCCGTTTACTTTCGCAAAATACAGTTCTGCATCCTTCTCAAGTCCGGCTCTTCCGTTTGTTCCTTCTGTGATCGCCTTCTTCACCTCTTCGACCTGATCATCCGGCACAAGAAGCTTCAGGACAACCTTGTCGGTATATTCGGAATCCAGGATCGGCAAACTTCTTTCTCCTGCGATATACTGGATCTTTCCGATCCCTGTATAATCCGTCGTCACCTGAAGAGAGATTCCATGATGCTTCTCAATGACGGTACTTGCCGCCAGTCCAGCCTGGACTGCACCGGAATATGCCCGCACAAGCCCTCCTGTCCCAAGAAGGACACCTCCAAAATATCTGGTCACCACAATGGCCGCATTATAGATCCCGGCTCCCAGAAGCACATCCAGCATAGGCCTTCCGGCTGTTCCGGATGGTTCTCCGTCATCACTGCAGCGGGTGGCTTCCCGGTTCATCCTACGGAATATACATAGCAGTTATGACGTGCATCCCAGTATTTTTTTTTCATTTCTTCGATAAAGGCAAGGGCCTCTTCTTCTGTTTCCACAGGACGGACGGTTGCGATGAAACGGGATTTTTTTTCCACAAGTTCGCCTTCGCCGCCTTCGTATATGGTTTTATAATGTTCCAGCATGGTTTACGCCTCCGTTATCTATATCCAACCCTCTGTTTCAGGCAGAGTTTTCTTTATTGTATAATAATTATCTTCATTGCACAATGTATAAGATATCATGAATTGTGAAATTTTTTTTAAGGCTTTATTTGGCATCTCATATTTGTTATAATGAAACGGATTATAAAGGAGGAATATTATGAACTACGGAAAAAGATCCACTTCCAAGAAGCGGAATGCTCTGATCTCCCGTACTTCCATGCTGGAAAAAAGAGCACATGTTTCGTTTATCCGGGTTTTATTTACAGCTCTGATCGCAGTCTGCGTCATGGTTGTCTGCCTTGGTATCGGCTCCTTCCGGGGCGTGATCGCCGGAGCACCTGACGTCAACGATGTGGATATTTCACCTCTCGGATATGCAACCTTCCTGTATGATGACCAGGGAACACAGATCCGACAGCTTTCAGCCCCTACATCCAACCGTCTTCCGGTCTCCCTGGACCAGATCCCGGTCAGTCTGCAGCATGCAGTGGTAGCCATTGAGGATGAGCGTTTTTATGAACATAACGGTATTGATGTCCGCGGTATCGCACGTGCCGGAATGAAGGCGATCACCACCGGTAACTTTTCCGAGGGTGCCAGTACCATCACACAGCAGCTTCTGAAGAATAATGTTTTCACTGACTGGACCAACGAATCCACACAGCTGGAACGTTTCACACGTAAGTTCCAGGAGCAGTACCTTGCTGTACAGATTGAAAAAAAATATGACAAAAATGTAATTCTTGAGAATTACCTGAATACCATTAACCTGGGTGCAGGTTCCTACGGTGTACAGGCCGCTTCCAAAAAATACTTTAACAAAGACGTATGGGATCTGAATCTTTCTGAATGTGCCACCCTTGCCGGCATCACACAGAACCCTACCAAATTCAATCCGATCACCAATCCAAAAGCAAACTCCAAGAGACGTAAGGAAGTCCTGGATCACATGCTGGATCAGAATTACATCTCACAGGATGAATATAATGCAGCACTGAATGATGACGTTTATTCCCGTATCCAGGCCGCACAGCTTGAGAACACCGAAGAAGAAAGTACTGTTTACACGTATTTCGAAGATGAGGTTACCAATCAGGTCATCAGCGACCTGATGAACATTAAAGGATATACCAAGACACAGGCTACCAATCTTCTTTACAGCGGTGGTCTGAAGATCATGACAACCCTGGATTCCAACATGCAGCAGATCCTTGATGAGGAATATGCAAACCCTGATAACTATCCGGCCAATGTTCAGTATGAACTGGATTATGCACTGACTGTACAAAGCCCGGATGGAAAACAGACAAACTACAGCAAAGAAATGCTGCAGCTGTATTTCCGTGATCAGGATCCGGAATTTGATCTTCTCTTTGATTCTCCTGAAGAAGGTCAGCAGTATGTGGATCAATACAAGGCTAACATCCTGGCAGACGGAAGCACCGTAGTATCTGAGCGTGTAAACTTTGCGCCACAGCCACAGTCTTCCATGACTGTCATTGACCAGCATACCGGTTACGTAAAAGCCTGATCGGAGGCCGTGGTGAAAAAACAGCCAGCCTGACTCTGAACCGTGCCACTGATACGACCAGACAGCCTGGTTCTACCTTTAAGATCGTTTCCACCTATGCACCGGCGCTGAACGAAAAAGGCGATACCCTTGCTACAACCTTTATGGATGAGCCTTACGAATACCCGGACGGATCTCCTGTCAACAACGCCTCAAGAAGCTACGGCGGCGAGACCACCATCCGCAAAGCGATCCAGAATTCTATCAACGTTGTAGCTGTTAAATGCCTGGAGCAGGTTACCCCGGCTCTCGGCCTTAAATATCTGGATGATTTCGGTTTCACCACACTAGCTCACGGAACTGAGGCAGATAAAGATGCCAACGGAAATATCTGGAGTGACGCCAACCTGGCTACTGCTCTTGGCGGTATCACCAAAGGTGTCAAGAACGTGGAACTTTGTGCTGCATATGCAGCCATTGCTAATGGCGGGAACTATATCAAACCGATCTATTATACACAGATCCTTGATCATGACGGAAATGTTCTGATCGAGAACTCCTCCGTTTCCAGATCTGTGATCAAAGACAGTACCGCTTATCTTCTTACAAGCGCCATGGAAGACGTTGTAAAAAAAGGTACCGGTACGCCTGCCAGCTGGACAATATGACTGTAGCCGGAAAAACAGGTACTACAGAGGACTACAATGACCTGTGGTTCGTAGGCTACACACCGTACTACACCTGTGCAGTATGGTCCGGCTATGACAACAACGAAAAAATTCCGGAAGATGCCCGTAACTTCCACAAAAACCTCTGGAAAAAGGTTATGACCCGTATCCACGAGGGCCTGGAGGACAGAGATTTCGATATGCCTTCCAGTGTGGAAAAAGCCAGTGTCTGCGCAGAAACCGGTCTTCTTCCCAGATCCGGATGCCCGACTATCACAGAGTATTTTGATATCTCCAGTCTTCCCACCGAATACTGTGATCAGCATTTCTACGGCAGCAGCGATTACGATGAAGAGGACTATTATTATAACGAAGATACGGACGCCGATACCGATGCAGCAGCTGAAGCGATTCCAAGCGCAGCTCCGGACAGTACTGACAGCACCGACACTGACAATACTGACAATTCCGATGACGGTTCCGATAATACCGGTGATGATACTGACAATTCCGGAACAGACGACAACACCGGTGGTGATGACGGCAGCTATGATAACAGCAATGATACCGGTGGCGATGACACCGGCGAAGATCCGGTAGAATATTATGAATGATCTCCATTATAGGTATCTTTCATAAACAACATATAAAAAAAGTGGTTTCCTGAAATATGGAAACCACTTTTTTTACTTTTAATAACTTCTTACTGTCTCGCAGTTTATCAGTTCAGGCAAGTCCCACCCACCGCTTATTACTTTTCGCAATTGAAGCAGGGTACTTCCCTGGTTCGGTTAAAGTACCATCTTGGCTGCACCGTAGATTCCTGCATCATTGCCAAGTGTCGCGATCACGATAGGAGTATCCTTGCAGGATTCAAAAGCATACTCTCTGTAATATTTCCGGATACAGTCAATAAGCGGCTGTCCGGCCTTGGAAACTCCTCCGCCGATAACAATGGTCTCCGGATCTGTCACACAGCAAATAATGGCAAGAGCACCACCCAGCTGCTCTCCGACCTTTTCCATGGTTGCTACAGCTACCGGATCATTCTCCTTAAATGCGTCCAGAACTGCTTTTGCTGAAATCTCTTCGGCATCTCTGAGAACACTGTTCTCACCGGAAGCTGCAAGCTCTTTTTTTGCCATGCGGACAATTCCGGTCGCAGAAGCATACTGTTCCAGACAGCCCCTGTTTCCGCAGTTGCAGGATTCTGTTTCATGATGATCCACATTGGCATGTCCGATCTCACCGCCAGCTCCGTGATGTCCGGTCACGATCTTTCCATCAACAATGATACCACCGCCTACACCTGTTCCAAGTGTGACCATGATCACATCGGAGGAGCCTGCTGCAGCACCCTTCCATGCCTCTCCCAATGCCGCTACATTGGCGTCATTTCCAGCTTCCGCATGAAGACCTGTAAGTTCTTCCATCTCTCCCACAACGTTCTTATATCCCCAGAAGAGATTTACTGCACGTGATACTTCGCCTTTGGAGTTTACCGGTCCCGGAACACCGATCCCGACGCTTCCACCTCCTCTTTGGAGATACCCTTTTCTTCCATCTTGGCATTTACTGCTGCTGCCACATCAGGAAGGATCTGATCTCCATTGTTTTCTTTACGGGTTGGAATCTCCCATTTCTCAACAAGAGTACCATCCGTACGGAAAAGTCCGCATTTTACAGTTGTTCCACCTACATCGATTCCAAAACAATATGTTCCCATTTCTTACCCTCTCTTATTCTTCGTCATCCGGATTTTCTCTTTTTTTCGCAAGATTTGCCTGTACACGCTTGTACAGAGCCTCTGCCGCATTGTATCCCATCTTCTTCTGTCTGTGATTGACAGCCGCTGCCTCAACGATGATCGCCAGGTTACGGCCCGGACGGATCGGAAGAGAATGGCATACTACCTTATTTCCAAGGTACTCTGTATACTCCTCATGCAGTCCAAGACGATCGTATTCCTTGTCTCTGTCCCACTCCTCAAGCTTGATCACGAGATCGATAGACTGGGTATCCTTAACGCTCTCAACACCGAACAGTGTTTTTACATCGATGATACCGATACCACGAAGTTCGATAAAGTGACGTGTGATATCCGGCGCAGATCCCACCAGTGTTACGTCACTGACCTTACGGATCTCAACAACATCATCACTGACAAGACGATGACCTCTCTTGATCAGCTCCAGGCTGCCTCACTCTTACCGATACCGCTCTCACCTGTGATCAGGATTCCCTCGCCGTAAACATCAACCAGCACACCATGAATAGAAATACATGGTGCAAGCTGCACGCCCAGCCAACGGATGATCTCTGCCATAAAACTGGAAGTTGTTCTTTCTGTCACGAATGTCGGAACATTATATTTAACAGCCAGATCGATCATGTCCTGAGACGGACGAGTCATGGTACTGAAAATAACACATGGGATCTTGCTGGAAATGAAACGTTCATATTTAAAACGTCTCTCCTCCTCATTAAGCTGCATCAGATACGTATACTCTACATATCCGATGATCTGAACTCGTTCATTGGCAAAATGCTCCAGATATCCGGTAAGCTGAAGCGCAGGTCTGTTGATCTCCGCAGTCTTGATCACGATGCCTGACAGGTCGATCTCCGGAGTCAGATTATTAAGCTCCAGTTCCTGTACCATCTTTGTCAACTGTACACCCTTCATACTTTTGTCTCCTTTTCGCTGAAAGTTTGCATTCTCACTGCCGTTTTACCGAGGCGTGAGACACCTTATCTTTAATTATACACAATCACTGCTGAAACTGCAATGCAGCATCAGGATTTATGAAAAAATTCATAGACCTGACGGGCGCTTCTGGCATTCATGCTCTCTGTCTGTGCCAGTTCTTTCTCCGATGCATCCCGGATATTTTCCACAGATTTAAATTTACGCAGAAGGGCTTTCCTCCTGGTATCACCGATCCCCGGGATATCATCCAGGATAGAATGGACCTGTTCCCTGCTCCTGAGGGAACGATGGTATTCAATGGCAAACCGATGGGCTTCATCCTGGATCCTGGTGATCAGACGGAAGCCTTCGCCGGATGTGTCAATAGGAATCTCCACATTGTTGAAATACAGGCCTCTCGTCCGATGATGATCATCCTTGACCATACCGCAGACCGGGATGCTTATCCCAAGCTCATTCAACACCTTCAGAGCGATATTTACCTGCCCTCTTCCACCATCCATCAGGATCAGATCCGGAAGCCTTGCAAAGCTGTCAAATTCTCCGTTACTCTCATGAGTGAACCTTCGGGTCAGAACCTCTTCCATGCTGGCATAATCGTTGGGTCCCTGTACCCATTTGATCTTGAACTTACGGTAATCACTGCGTTTGGGACGTCCTTTTTCATAGACTACCATGGATCCCACAGACTCAAAGCCACTGATATTTGAAATATCATAGGCTTCCATGCGCACCACATTTTTCAAGCCCAGCCATTCTTCCACCTCGTGAACAGCTCCGATGGTTCGTCCTTCCTCCCGCCTGATCCGTTCTCTGTCCTTGGCAAGTACCATACGGGCATTTTCCAGGGCAAGTTCTACCAGCTTTTCCTTGGTTCCCTTCTTCGGGACCGAATGTGTACCTTCTGCTTTCTCCTTCCTGACAGCCACTCCTCGATGATATCTGCATCTTCAATCTCACTTTGCAGCATGATCTCAGATGGGATAAATGGCGTTCCCGCATAAAACTGTTTCAGAAAGCTGGAAAGGACCTGCGCCTTTGTATCACCTTTTGCCACACGGAGATAAAAATGATCTCTGCCGATCAGCCTGCCATCCCGGATAAAAAACACCTGGACAACCGCATCCTGATCCCTGAGGTCTTCACTGTCATCCATGGCTACTGCAATGATGTCTCTGTCTTCCTGCCCGTAGCCGGTGATCTTCTGACGTTCCCCGATCTTCCGGATACTGCTGATCAGGTCCCGGTATTCCATAGCATCTTCGTAGCGCATTTCCTCCGAAGCTTTCTGCATTTTTTCCATCAGCTCACTAATGGCGTCCTGAAAATCTCCATTCAGAAATTTGATCACCTTATTGATATTCTTCCGGTATTCTTCCTGGCTGACATATCCCTGGCAGGGTGCCTTGCACTGCTTCATATGATAGTACAGACAGGGCCGGTCCTTTCCGGTATCTCTCGGAAGACTGCGGTTGCAGGAGCGTACCTGATACAGCTTCCGCACCAGTTCGATCACGTCCTTTACTGCTCCGCCGCTTGTATAGGGGCCAAAATATCTTGCCTTGTCCTTTTTCATTCTCCTGGCAAAAAGCACTCTCGGGTATGGCTCATGAACTGTCACCTTAATAAACGGATAGCTCTTGTCATCTTTGAGCATGGTATTATATTTCGGACGATGTTCCTTGATAAGATTACACTCCAGCACAAGGGCTTCCAGCTCCGAATCCGTAATAATGTACTCAAATCTGGTAATATGTGTAACCATCCGTTCAATCTTGGCACCTTTATTACGACTGCTCTGGAAATACTGGCGCACACGATTCTTAAGGCTTATGGCTTTTCCCACATAGATGATCTCGTCTTTCTCGCCATGCATGATATAAACTCCCGGTTTTGCCGGAAGCTTCTTTAATTCTTCCTCGATTATGAACATACTTTATTCTCCTGTTTTACTATTACAGTAATAAGAAAACCGGGATTTCTCCCGGTTTTCTTATGATCTGTTTTATGCCTGTGATCCCGGCTTTTCTTCTGTTTCTGCATGATCGCTATCTGTTGTCTGAGCAGATTCTTCTGTTTTCTCCGGTGCCTGCATATCCTCTGTCAGTTCCTGTCCGGATATCTCCGGTCTGACTGAACCGATTCTGTACTTTTTGCAGCCTCGTTATTTTCCGCGATCATTTCAATATCCTGTTTATTGGACACTTCTTTTTCATCCTCGGAAAGTACCAGATCATCCAGATTCTCCGGGATATCCAGGCCCTGCTGAACTGCACGGAGGATCTTCATGAACTCTTTACCTGTAATGGTTTCCTTGCGGATCAGATATTCTGCGATCTTATCCATCTCTGTTCTGTGACTTCCAAGGATCCTCTTGGCTTCCTCATAGGAATGGTGGAGAAGCTTCATCACCTCATGATCGATCTCTGTTGCGGTATCATCACCACAGTTTAAAACTGCTCTTCCGCTGAGATACTGGTTCTCCTGTGTGGCAAGTCCCATCAGTCCGAACTTCTCTGACATACCATACTGTGTGATCATGCTCTGGCCACCTTGGTAGCCTGCTCAATATCATTGGCAGCACCTGTAGTGACTGTGTCAAAAACGATCTCCTCTGCAGCACGTCCGCCAAGATAGCCTACCAGCATAGCTTCCAGCTCTTTCTTGGTGTTGAGATATTTTTCTTCCTCAGGTACCTGCATAACGTAACCCAGTGCTCCCATGGTACGGGGTACGATGGTGATCTTCTGTACAGGCTCCGCATCCTTCTGGAGTGCATTTACCAGTGCGTGTCCGACTTCATGGTAGGATACGATCCGGCGTTCCTGTTTGCTTAAGATACGGTCTTTCTTCTCTTTTCCCACCAGAACTACCTCTACGGATTCCTCCAGGTCCTTCTGTGATACAGCTTTACGTCCCTTCTTGACTGCAAGGATCGCAGCCTCATTGATCATATTGGCAAGATCAGAGCCTACCGCACCGGAAGTTGCAAGTGCAATAGCTTCAAAATCAACGGTGTCATCCAGAAGTACGTTCTTGGCATGTACCTTCAGGATATCCACCCTTCCTTTAAGATCCGGTCTGTCAACGATCACACGTCTGTCAAAACGTCCCGGACGGAGAAGAGCCGGATCAAGAACCTCCGGTCTGTTGGTCGCAGCAAGGATCAGAAGTCCCTTGGATGTATCAAAGCCATCCATCTCCGCAAGCAGCTGGTTCAATGTCTGCTCACGCTCATCATTTCCGCCGCCATAGCGGGAATCACGGCTTTTACCAATGGCATCGATCTCATCGATAAATACGATACACGGAGCATTCTTCTTGGCTTCCTCGAAAAGGTCACGGACACGTGAGGCACCCACGCCCACAAACATCTCCACAAATTCCGAGCCGGAAAGAGAGAAGAACGGTACCTGCGCTTCACCTGCAACAGCCTTGGCAAGTAATGTCTTACCGGTTCCCGGAGGGCCTACAAGAAGTGCGCCCTTAGGCAGCTTGGCTCCGATGGCTGTGTATTTTCCGGGGTTGTGAAGAAAATCCACAACTTCCTGGAGAGATTCCTTGGCTTCATCCTGACCTGCCACATCCTTAAAGGAAACGCCCGTTTCCTGCTGCACATATGCCTTGGCTTTGCTCTTGCCTACGCCCATGCCCATGATCCCGCCGCCTTTGTTCATGCGGCGCATGGAAAACATCAGAAGTCCGAACAGAAGCAATGTCGGCAGAACCACGCTCAGGATCATTGCAACAAATTCACCAAAAACATCCGGCGGATCGGTCTCAAACTTGATTCCCTTTCCTTCCAGTCTCTTGGTAAGTGCTGTACTGTCTTCGGTCTTCGTGGTGTAATAGCTCATATCCTCGTACTTGGAATTCTTTTTCTTGGGTACGATCGTCAATGTACTGGACTGGATCGTTACTTCCTTAACCTGGTCCTTATCCACCATATCGATAAATTTATCATAGGAGATCTCACTGCTGTTATCCTTCAGCATATTGGTAAACAACGCGAAGCACACCAGTGTGACCAGGAGGCATATCAGAAAAGCCAGAATCGACTGATGATTTTTACCTGATCCCTGCCTGGGATCTTTGTTGTCAGGTCGCTTCCCGTCCTGATCATTATTCAGTTGATTATTCATTTTTTTCCTCCTCTTGTCATTTCTTTATTATAAAGAGAAAAACCATATAAATCAACTGCGAGATTACAAAAATACCATCGAAAAAACACCGCATTGGATATTGCCAGTGAACGTAAAGTTGTAGTATACTGTTCCCAGTGAATTGGAAAATTAAAGAGGAGAGGAAATCAGACAAATGAAAATAGGTTTTGATAATGACAAATATCTGAAAATGCAGTCAGAACACATCCGTGAAAGAATCGGTCAGTTCGGCAACAAGCTTTATCTTGAATTCGGCGGCAAACTGTTTGACGACTACCATGCATCCCGTGTTCTTCCGGGTTTTGAACCGGACAGCAAGCTCCGCATGCTGATGCAGCTTTCTGATCAGGCGGAGATCGTTATTGTTATCAGTGCCAATGACATTGACAAGAATAAAATACGTGGCGATCTTGGGATCACCTATGACGAAGATGTACTCCGTCTTATGGATGAGTTTTCAAGCCGTGGCCTGTATGTGGGAAGCGTATGCATCACACAGTACTCCGGCCAGGAAAGTGCCGATCTCTTCAAAAAACGTCTGGAGAAACTGGGAATCCGTGTCTACAAGCTTTACCTGATCCCCGGCTATCCAAGCAACACTTCCTTTATTGTAAGTGACGAGGGTTATGGAAAGAATGATTATATTGAAACTACCAGACCTCTGGTCGTGATCACAGCACCGGGACCAGGAAGTGGAAAGATGGCAACCTGCCTTTCCCAGCTTTACCACGAATACAAACGAGGAGTAAAAGCCGGCTATGCAAAATTTGAGACCTTCCCGATCTGGAACCTTCCTCTGAAACATCCGGTAAACCTTGCCTACGAAGCTGCCACTGCAGATCTGAACGATGTCAACATGATCGACCCGTTCCATCTGGAGGCTTACGGCAAAACTACCGTCAACTACAACCGTGACGTAGAAGTTTTCCCTGTTGTACAGGCCATGTTTGAGAAGATCATGGGCAGCTGCCTTATAAATCTCCGACAGATATGGGTGTCAACATGCAGGTAACTGCATCGTTGACGATGAAGTATGCCAGGAGGTTCCCGCCAGGAGATCATCCGCCGTTATTATAAGAGCATGAACGCTCTGGTTTCCGGCTCCGGCACAGAGAATGAGGTACGTAAGATCGAGCTTCTTCTCCAGCAGGCTCATGCAGAGATCACTGACCGTAAGGTTGTTCCGGCTGCCCTCGAAAAAGAAAAAGCAACCAATGGCCCTGCCGCCGCTATGGAACTTCCTGACGGAAAGATCGTATGCGGAAAAACCTCCGATCTTCTCGGCGCATCCGCTGCGCTTCTTCTCAATGCCCTGAAAGAGCTGGCAGGAATCGATCACGATCTTCATGTGATCTCCCCGGATGCCATCCATCCGATCCAGCAGCTGAAGACCAAATATCTGGGAAGCAGGAATCCACGTCTTCACATTGATGAGATCCTGATTGCCCTTTCCATGAGTGCCGCAACCAGCGATGCTGCACGCCTTGCCCTGGAACAGATCCCGAATCTCCGTGGATGCCAGGCTCATACTTCCGTAATGCTTTCCGATGTGGATGTGATCAGCTTCCGTAAGCTTGGTGTTGAGCTTACCTGCGAAGCCAAGGCTGAGAAAAAGAAAGAATATCAGAAAGTCTGATCTTATAAACACCAAAATCCCCTGTGCCGGATCTACGTACAAACGCCGAACCGTACAGGGGATTTTTTTGAGGGAATCTATAATCAATCAACTTGCCGATATTTTCCTATTTAATTCATCCTATCTTTCTGATAGACAATACCACCTGTTGTAAATTTCACAACACTTCCGTTTTCGACCATATGAAAATAAGGTTCACCTTTCTGTTCTCCTGAAAATATTTCTCAATTCCGTCACAATATATATTTATAATTTCCGGAGATAACGCATACTTTTTATAACAGTCTTTTTCTTTTTCGCAGACATGAGCAGGAAAAACGCTGCTTACTTTTTTTCTGATTTTCTTCAATTTTAAAAGGCTTTCATAGTATACACGCAAAGAAGCAGATGGGGCAAGCGGACTTTTTCCAGGATTCAAATGTCCCCACACTTCCCAGGTGAGCATGATATCTCCTGTAAAAAGCCATCCTTTCTTCTCCTCAAACAATGCAATACACCCCAGGGTATGACTGGGAACTTCCAGAACTTTAAGTTTTTTATCTCCCAGATCAAAGATATCCCCATCCCTGACTGTACAGATTTTTCTTGCCGGTCCGGGATTCCACATTCCAAACGAAAATCCCTCTTTTTCAGGAATTTCAAAGAACATGAGCTCAGACATTTCTCTCAGCTCCTGGTCTACGATCTGATGGGAAAAAGGTTCGTCATACCTTCCCACACATACTTCTTCAAATTGATAATTTCCTGAATTATGATCCACATGAGCATGAGTATTTACAACAATCAGAGATTTTTCTCCACAAAGTTTCAAAACTTCTTCTTTTAAATCGGTAAGTCCCAGTCCCGTATCCAGAAGAAGAGCTCTTTCTGTTCCATTTATCACATACATAACCGTCTTATCTATTTCATTGATCGCCCACAGATCTTTTTCCAACGGAATGATCCTGAATAACTGCATCTTCATTCCTCCTTTATTTTACAGCTCCCATTGTCAGTCCGCTTGTAATATATTTTTGTGCACAGATGTAAAGGATAATTGTGGGAATAATACACAAGGTAAGTCCTGCAATAAACAGATTCCACTGTGTGCTGGTAGCACTTCTGAACATGAAAAGATTTACCGTCAGCGGTCTCAGTTCACTGTCTCCAATGAGAATACTGGGAAGCAGAAAGTCATTCCAGGACCACATAAAAAACAATACACCAATGGTAACCGTTGCTGGTTTAACAAGTGGAAATACGATCTGCGTCATAATTCGAAAAACTCCACATCCATCTATTGCGGCTGCTTCTTCCAGCTCCCGAGGTACATTTTTCAAAAATCCCGTAAACGTCAGAATTCCAAACGCACAGAAGAATCCAATATCAAGAATGATAATTCCTCCAAGGGAATTGGTAAGATTGGTATTTGTAGCAAGTACAGAAATAGGAATCATAACTGCATGAAACGGCACGATCTGTCCGAAAACAAAATACAGATACAGATTCTGTGAGATTTTCCCACGAAGATGTGAGATTCCGAAAGCACCGGCAAACGATACGAACAGCCCTCCCAGCATAGCTCCCAATGTAATCACAACAGAATTTTTTAATGCAACTAAAAAATTCATGCTTTCCATGGCATTTTTAAAATTATCAAGATATAAAGACTTTGGTAATGCCAGAAAATCAGCCGCAATTTCCGGACTTGTTTTAATTGAATTCATAACGATCCACAATACCGGTAAAATAAAAATAAAGCCTAATATAAACATTGCTGCGGTACCTGCAATTTTCTTTTTCCATGTCATTATGACTGCACCTCTCTTTTTCTAGTAATATTAAGCTGAATCAAGGAAATTGCTGCTATGATCAAAAACAGGATCACCGATTTCGCACAGCCATACCCCATATTAAAAGTTCCAAATGCGTCATCATAAATATTCATGGCGATCGTCTGTGTTGTTTTTGAAGGTCCGCCGCCGGTTAAAGCGTAGTTAATATCAAATGCTTTAAATGCATTTGCAATAGATACAAACAGATTGATCGTAATCGTTGGCATCAGAAGCGGAAGCTGGATTTTTATAATACGATTCAGTCCCACACATCCGTCAATGCATGCCGCTTCCATCACATCAAGAGGAATCGACTGCAAACCTGTGATGTAAAGGATCATCAAAAATCCCAGGCCCTGCCACACGGTAACCACTGATACCGCCGCAAATGCTGCCGTTGAACTCCCGAACCAGCTAAACCCTGTTACTGCTTCCGAATGTAAAAGTTCTCCAATTATTGGCGTTACTTTCTGAAAAATAAATGTCCACGCCAGGGCGATCATAACTCCACTGATAATATTCGGAATAAAAAAGAACGCCCGGATCACTGGCTTACCGAAAATATGTGTATTCAACGCCAGAGCTATAAAAAAAGCCAGTACATTGGTCAGAACAATCGTAACCACTGCAAGTTTAAACGTCAAAAACATAGATTGTATAAAATCTCTATCATGAACCAAATCGACAAAGTTTTTTATTCCGATCCAGTTATGCGTTCCTTTGATCAGATTCCAACTGAAAAACGAATTCGGGATCGTTCCAAAAATTAACGGTCCTGCCAGCGCAAAAGTATAAATACACAGTGCCGGCAGCACAAGAAGGAAATAATATTTTTTCTGTTTTCTGTATAAAATGTCCGACATGTTTCCTACCCCCGTATATAGCAGGCGGACTTTTAAAAGTCCGCCTGTTTTCCTGTGTGTTTATTCTTCTGCAAGCTTTTTAAATCCTTCATCAAGAGCATCCAGTGTCTGATCTTCATCGGTTATTCCTGCAAAATATCCCTGAACATCATCGCCCAGAACATCGCTTGCTCCGCTTGGAAGCTGATTCCACAAAGTACTTCTGACCTTTCCTGCATCCATATACGCTTTCAGATCTTTATAATAATCCTTACTTGCAATTTCATCATCTGCTTCAATGTCCATGCAAGCCATAAAGCCGCCGTAGCTGTTGGTCACTGTTTTCAGCCAGTCCCCGCCATCTCCGATATAATCAAGCACTTCCAGGGCTTCATCCAAGTGTTCCCCGTTTGCGTTGGCCACGATCGCATCTGTTGCACATGCCACAACTTCTGCATCATCTGCGTTATCACTTACTGGAACTGCAAAAAATCCGATGGGAAGATCCTGTGTTACACTTCCTACAGAAATCGTTGCCGCATCTGAAAGAAAGATCATTGCTGCTTCCTGGTTTGCAAATGCATAAAATCCTGTGGCCGCATCCGAATCCATATAATTCTGTCCGGAATTTTCTTTCATAAGATCCATAAAATCAAAGACTCTGTCTACGCCATCCACCTTAAAGCTCCCTTCTCCCTTATTCATGGAATCCAGCCAGCTGTCGATCTTATCTTTTCCACCAAGTACTCCTCCGAATAAGGAGCAGAATTCCTGACTTACTGTCCAGTTATCTTTATAAATAGCGGTAAATGGTGTAATATTCGCAGCCTGAAGTTTTTCACAGACTGCTTTCATCTCATCAAAAGTTTCCGGCACTTTTTCAATTCCTGCTTTTTTAAAAGATCTTTATTATAAAGTACACCCCACCATTCATACATCTGTGGAAATCCCCACACTTTGCCATCATAAGTAACTGCTTCTTTTGCATTGTCATAAAGTTTGTCCACAAACTCATGATCGCTTACGTCTGCCAGCAGCCCGTTCTGTGCAAAATCATATACCTGAGAATAAGAACTTACTTCAAAAAGATCCGGCAGATCTTTTGCCGCTGTCTTTGCTCCAAGATACTGGTTATAATCTCCGGACTGCATCTCCACAGATAATTTTATATTATCATGAGTCTGATTAAACCCTTCCGCTGCTTTATTGTAAATATCCGCAGCTCCGGAAGTCCACACTGCCATCTTGATCTCAACTACATCGTCTACATTTTTCAGATTACTTTTTGCGTAAACCGGCATCACTGTTCCAACAAGCCCCATTGCCATGAGCGCTGCCATTGCGCACGCTGTCACCTTTCTTCTCTTCATTTGTAAACCCTCCGTTCTTTTTTGATGAACTCATTATATTATAATTTTTAATATCAAAACAGTGCACACTTCTTGACATTATGTGTCACTTTTCATAATATGTATTGGTTTTTTTTACTCATCATTATATAATAATACCGAAAGGAGGGGTAAGAATTGTTTTCTATTACTGCAAAATTTAAAGAACACTCTATAAAATTTCGAATTCTTGTCATCGTTCTTCCAGTTGTGATTCTCAGTTATATCATTTTATTATCTTCTTTTTATATGATTTATGTAAAAGAATCCCGTAACAATATTCTTCTGGAACATGAAGAGAATACTCTGTCTATCGCAAAAAATACAGCCAGTTATTTTTCCTCACTGAACTCCAACATTGATCTGCTGCTTTACGGAACAGAAATTCAGTCTCTGATCCATTCCTATGCAGATAAAAAGCTCAGTCCGGAAGAAGTTCAGTCCCAGTGTAACACCCTTTTCTCCACATATCTTTTAGGTGCTCAGTCTAAAATTCAACGGGTTTATATTGTTCTGACCGATAATGGGATCATTTCCAATCAGACTATTTATAATTCCACCCTGGAACAACAGGAGCAAAAACTGGAGCAGCTCAGTGAGTATCTAAAACAACCAAAGGGAACTCTCTGTTATTACTATTCTCCAAAGGAACCTTATACCATCACTGCTGCCAAAAATATTTTTGACATTCAGAAACCGGAAAAGAAGATCGGTATTTTACTGACTGAGATCAATATCCGGTTTATGGAGGATATGATCACGGAGCATCAGGATTCTGAATATAGTTATTATTCCCTTTTTCAAAATAGTGACCTGGTATATACAACTTCCCCCTATGCCCCATCCGTCACAGCCAGCATGAATATGAATTATCACTCCCACAGGGGGAATAGTAATTTTTATGCCATCCGCTATTCTGTAAACGATTTCTTACAAATCGGAGGGCTTCTCAACACAACCGGCGCATTTCATTCGATCAATCGTGTATGGCGTCAGCTACTGGTTATTTCCATATTTTTTCTCTTGATACTGGTTTTCGCTGTTATTCAGATTTCAAGAACCATATCCCAGGAATTTCAGGTTTTTATCACTAAGTTAAAACAAACTTCTGTTGCCGATGAAACCGCCCTGATCCACACAGTTTCCAGCAACGAATTTTCTGAGCTGACAAAGGAATACAACCATATGCTCCTGCGCCTTCAGGAATCCGGAAAGAAGATCACGGAACAACAGATTCTTCTAAAAAACGCAGAGCTGAAAACGCTTCAGGCACAGATCAACCCACATTTTCTTTACAATACCCTGGACTGTATCTCAAGCCTGGCATCTCTTGGAAAAACAGCGCAAATCACAGATATCGTTCCAAAACTGGCTGATATCATGCGAATGAGCATCAAAGGCTCTGATCTTCTTCCTATTTCAGAAGATCTTAATTACGTAAGAGAATATTTGGATATTCAGAAAATGCGTTTCCAGGATCGGCTTCTTTTTCTGATCGAATGTAACGATCCCATGGAAGATCTGTATATCCCAAAACTGATCATACAGCCGGTCGTTGAAAACGCTATCATACATGGTATCAGTGAATCTGTGGAAAATGGCTTTCTTTCTATTCAATTATTTACTTTTAAAGACGATGTACTGATCAAAGTCTATAACACCGGCCCCCTGTTTTCTCACCAGGTAATTGAAAAGATTCACTCTGTATCACAAACTTCTTTTTCCGACCAGAAAAGCATTGGGCTTATAAATATTCAGATGCGGCTACGGTCCCAATTCGGAAATTCCTATGGACTGCTTCTTGAAAATATGGAAGACCGTACTTCTGTATGTGTTACGATCCGTATTCCACAAATACATCAAAGGGAGGACCTGACAAAATGAAAATTCTGATCGTTGATGATGAAAAGATCATCCTGGAAAAACTTAAAATGTATATTTCACAGATTTTTACAGAAAAAGAGAATATTTTTACTTCTGACAATGCAGCAAAAGCACTGGAGATCATATCCTCTCAGCAACCAGATATCATTCTTACGGATATCCGTATGCCAGGAAAAGACGGCCTGTATATTTCTTCTTTCGTGCATAATAATTTTCCAGATAAGATCGTAATACTGATTACCGGTTTTTCTGATTTCAAGTATGCACAGACAGCGATTAAAAACCATGTTTTCGATTATATCCTAAAACCAGTAGACGAAAACGTCCTGAAAGAATCCGTATTGAAAGCTATACATACTATCACCGAACGGAAAAATCAGGCGATCATGCGCAAAAAATATGAATCCTATCTAAAAGAAAATATCAGAAATCTTCAAAAAGATTTTTTTGAACGGTTACTTTTCAGGAACACCACTTCCCTTTCTTCTTCTTTTCATGAAGAAGTCACCATGCTCCGCCTGGATCATATTAAAAGCTATTACCTTTTATACTGCAAATGTTCTACAACAGTTTCAAAAGATCTGGAAAAAGAATATTACTTTACGCATATCGCCGAACATTATCTTCAGGAACAGATTCCGGGAGCTCTTATTTTTTCTTATGGAAACGCTTTGTATTCCTTATGTCCGGACATTGATGAAAAACAACTTACAAAAATAACTAATTTCATACATGGGGAACTAAAAAAGAATCACGTTCTCATGTCCGCAGCCATCAGCAGTCACTCTGAGAATCTGTCTGAAATTCCCCTGCTTCGAAGCCAGACTGTAGAAATTTTTAATACCCTGAAAAATTCCAGTCATTTTGTCATGCTCTACCGTGATCTGGAAACCAACCCCGTTGCTGTCATGTATGAAAAATCCAACTATTTTCAGGTTCTTCTCAATTCCCTGTCTTCCGGTGACAAAACAATGATTCAAAGGCATTTTGATGAGATCTCCCAGTTTTTCACCCGGCAAACTCCTGATGAGTTCAACAGTTTCATGTCTCTCATAATTTACGAAAGTAGGAATCAACATAACATGAAATGGAATCATTACTGCAAAAAGGAATACTTTAAAAATAACTTCTCT
>ENA-OQHY01000415-OQHY01000415.1-human-gut-metagenome-genome-assembly--contig:-NODE-415-length-24282-cov-2.566342_pt1 | contig 24282 bp, 23 predicted proteins | sample MGYA00242570_ERZ504733 | MGnify/ENA primary metagenome ERZ504733 (study PRJEB26092, sample SAMD00036219) | human gut metagenome | host: Homo sapiens | study: EMG produced TPA metagenomics assembly of... | reverse complement strand
GTCCGATGCGGATCACTTTGCCAGCCAGGACATCGAAGGAACTGCCTAGCATAAGTTGTAGTCTTTTTTTACTCCCTCAAGGTTGCTTCGGCTGTTGTGCCTCCGGTACTTCAAAAACAGTAACTGTACTGGAATATCCGCTGTGCAGGTAAAGGTTCAGGCCTGCGCCTGTGATGGCCTTTCTGGAGGCACTGGCGATCTTTGCGTGGCGGGAGAGGATGGCAGGATCTGCCGCGATGTTGTCAATGGCAGCGCGGAGTCCGTAGATATCACTGATCGGCATTGTATATGGAAACCATTTTTCTTCGTAATAATGTGCGAAAGTTGTAAGGTTGGCATAGAAAGAAGCAATTGGTGTCTTACGGTCTGCCATGGATTTCTTTGCATCATCGCTTACTACAACGAAGGTCAGTCCTGGAGCGCGGATACTACTTTCTGGGATCCGCCGCACATGATATCAACTTTCCAGTCATCAATGTTCATAGGTTCGCCAAAAGAGGCGGAAACAGAGTCTACGACTGTAAGGATGCCGTATTTTTTCAGGAGCGGGCAGATAGAGGAGATATCATTGAGCATACCACTTGGGGTATCGCCGTGAACAACGGTTGCATATTTGTAGTCGTGGCTGTTTTTCAGGAATTCTTCCAGCTCTTTTACATCAAAAGTTTCCTGATAATCTCTGGAATAGAGTTCCGGCCGTCCGCCATACATGGTAACAAAATCAGCGAACCCTTTTCCGTAAATTCCGTTATCGAGAACAAGAACCTTATCTCCGGGCTCAGTCATGGACGCGATAGCTGCTTCCAGACCAAGAATACCCTCACCACTTAAGATGAGGGTTTCATTGGAGGTATGGAGCAGAGAACTGATCTTCTCGCAGGTTTCTTTATAAAATTCGACAAAATCTTCGTCCAGATCCGGGTTCGTGCACTCAAGACTTCTTGCCAGACGGACGTTTTCAGCGACCTGTGTAGGTCCTGGTGTCATGATCTTATACATAATCCTTACCTCTTATTTAATATTGTTATGTTTTTTATTATCTCTTTAATCCTGTTTTTCTTGCAGCAAGATTTAATGGTGTGATGACGATGAGTACGATTACTGCAGCAACACCGATCTGTACCAGGTTTCCAGGAATGGATGATACAGGAGCGACCGGGTTTCCGTAGATGATAACCTCTGCGATGTAGTAGCCGACAACCTTGATCACGCAGGCTGCTGCGATGGCGATCACGTACCATTTCATGTTCTGATGCCCGTGGTCTTCTGTGAGTTTACCAACTGTGAATCCCATGATTCCCACGATAACAAGTGTGAACGGTGCCCATAAAGTCCAGCCGGAGAGAAGATCAAAGAGTCCCATTCCAATACCGCCGGCGATAGCTCCGGTTTTCTTTCCAAACAAAATAGCTCCGATAAATAACGGAACGTTTCCAAGGTGGATCAGACCGCCGTTGGCTGCGATCGGGAGCTTCACATTGATAAATGCTGTGAAGATATAAGTCAGTGCCACAAATGCTGCTGTGATGGTGAGAAACTGTACGGATGAAAGATCCTGAACCTCTCTTGATTCTGTGTGTACTGCTTTTTCCATAGGTAATACTTCCTTTCCCGAAAACATCTCCGGAATAAAAGATGTCCTCTTTTCATATGATTTTGGTTGGGTATACTTTACAACAGAAGTGTGCATGAATAAAGACACAATTTTTGAAAAAAAAGAGGGACAGATTTAAAAGCAAATAACAGAAGATGGATATGTAAAATGTGGAATACAAAATGGAAATGCGGAAAGATTAATATAAGAAAAGAATTGTGCGAACCGGCTTTAAAATTACTTTTTTGTTTACAGGAAGTTAATAAAGTACAGGGCAGAAATCAATTGACAAAGTTGTAATATAATCGTAAAATGTACCAAAGAGTGTGTTCAGGAGAGAATGCTCCGGACACACTTTATGACTGATGATGATTATGAGGAGGATACTATGAAGAATAAAAAATTTATCGCGCTTTTAGCTATGACTGTTGCTCTCTCTGGTGTCATGACTGCATGCAGTTTCGGAGGAGATAAGAAAGACAGCGTGGTTGTGGAGTCTACTCCTACTCCGACACCGGCAAAGAAAGCTAAGGTTACACCGACTGTCGCAGCAGATGCACAGAATACAACTTATACATCCAAGGATAAATCCGTAGCGATCAAGCTTCCGGATGCAACATGGGCCAACAAGTCCGATGAGACAGATATGTTAAGCTTTGAGTCTCCGGATCAGGGCAAGATCCTGATCCTTCACGGATCAGGTGCAGATCTGGAATCTGCAGTAATCCCGAATTCCCAGGATATGGCAGTTTCCATGACTCAGGCAGAGAACATGGTAAACGGAACAGATTTTGAGATCCAGGATTATAAGACAGAGCAGAAAAATGGAGGCATCAATATCTATTCCTATACAGTTAAGTATAAGGATACAACCAAGAGTGACGGTTACGTATATGCCATCAATAAATATTTTGTAAATGACAGTGAGTATTACAGCATTGTAGCTTCTGTTAAGAATGAGGATGCACTGAAGAAGGTTCAGGAATCTGTAGACAGCTTTGCAATTCTGGGAGATTCCACACTGAAGAGTGCAGCAACAGGTTCTGCAGCCAAGAGCGCAGGTAAATCTGATTCTGCATCCAAGGATAGCACAGCTTCCGGAGACAGTAGCGCAGCGGGAACAGCATCTGACGGAACATCCGCAGATGGAAGTACAGCATCCGACGGAAGCACATCTTCTGACGGAAGTACATCTTCTGATGGAACAACATCTGACGGAACATCTACAGATGGAAGTACATCTTCTGATGGAAGCTCTTCCGGTGCGATCGTAAATGGTGGATTTACAGATGAGCAGCTCAGCAACACAGATGAAACAAGAACCATTTACAGAAACTCTGATGGTAAACCGCGTGTTATCGTTCCGGATGGAAACGGTAAATGGATGGATAACGAGGGCAACAGATTTACATTCTCCTCTGCGAATGACTGTGATGTATACGAAGAGGATGGAACAAGTTTCTACTGGCACGGAGAAGGTGCAGATGTATACTATATGCCTGTGCAGTAAAGTCTGAAGCACTGATAAATAAGTCTGAAAGATCCGGGATCACGGCTGTGGTTCCGGACTTTTTTTTGTGTTGGAAGCATATACTTATGCAAAAAGACATGTTATAATGTGAACGCTGCGGGTGGATAGTTTCGCAGGTTTGATCGAAGGAGGTTTTTATGGAGGCATACAGTGATTTTGCCAGAGTTTATGATATATTCATGGACAATGTTGAATATGAAAAATGGGCAGAATATCTGATCGGAAGACTCAGGGAATATGGGATCGAAGATGGTATTGTGCTGGAACTTGGATGTGGAACCGGAGTGATGACGGAGCTTCTGGCAGAGTCCGGTTATGATATGATCGGTGTGGACAACTCTGAGGAAATGCTGGGCGAAGCCATGGAAAAGAGAGCAGAGTCCGGATATGAGATCCTTTATCTGGAACAGGATATGAGAGAGTTCGAACTTTACGGAACAGTACGTGCTGTTGTCAGCGCCTGTGACTGCATGAATTACATCACAGAAGAAGATGATCTGCTTACTGTATTCAAACTTGTGAACAATTATCTGGATCCGGACGGCATTTTTATCTTTGATATGAATACAACGTATAAATACCGGGAGATGCTTGGGAATACTACCATAGCAGAGAACCGGGAAGAAGGAAGCTTTATCTGGGAAAATGAATTCGATGAGGAGACAGGGATCAATGTTTATGATCTTACCCTTTTTCTTCCAAGAGAAGACGGGCTTTATGAGAAGGACGAGGAGGTTCATTATCAGAAAGCCTATGAACCGGAGAAAATCCAGGAACTTATGAAGAAAGCAGGACTGATCCCGCTGGCTGTTTACGATGCCTATACCAAGGACGCGCCGAAGCCGGACAGCGGAAGACTGACATTTATTGCCAGAGAACATGGAAAGGGAATTTCCCTGGATGAGAAATAAAGGAGGATTTTTTTATGAGTGATTATATTGTAAGAGCGACAGCTGCCAACAGCCAGATCCGTGCATTTGCGGCTGTGACAACTGATGTGGTGGAGACAGCGAGACAGGATCATAATACAAGCCCTGTGGCAACAGCTGCGCTGGGACGTCTTCTCACAGGAGGAGCTATGATGGGAGCCATGATGAAAGGGGAAAAGGATCTCCTGACACTCCGTATCCATGCAGGCGGCCCGCTCCAGGGAATCACAGTTACAGCAGATTCCAAAGGAAATGTAAAAGGTTATGTGGGAAATCCGGACGTATGTATTCCGGCCAACAGCAAAGGCAAGCTGGATGTTGCAGGTGCAGTAGGTGTTGGTTTCATGGATGTGATCAAGGATATGGCTTAAAGGAGCCGTATGTTGGACAGGTTGCCCTTCAGACAAGCGAGATCGCAGAAGACCTTACCTATTATTTTGCAACCAGCGAGCAGGTTCCGTCAGCAGTAGGTCTTGGAGTGCTGATGAACAAGGATAACACAGTTCGTCAGGCAGGTGGGTTTATTGTACAGCTGATGCCTTTTGCGGAGGAAGAAGTGATCTCGAAGCTGGAGGAGAACGTATCAAAGATTGATTCCGTTACAAATCTTCTGGAGCAGGGACATACACCGGAGAGCCTTCTTGAGAAAGTTCTGGAGGCTTTGACGTAGAGATCAATGACACCATGCCAACACAGTTCCACTGCAATTGCTGCAGAGAAAGAGTAGAAAAAGCTCTCATCAGCATCGGCAGAAAAGAGCTTAATGAGATGATCCAGGAAGGCAAAGATATTGAGATGAACTGCCATTTCTGCAACAAGAATTACAATTTCACAGTGGAAGATATGAAGAGAATCATAAGGGAATGCAAGCGATAAGCAGCAGGAGGAAGAAAAAATGAAGCATGGTTTTATTAAGGTGGCAGCAGCAACACCAAGAGTCACAGTTGCAGACTGCAAGGCAAACGGAGAGGAGATCCTGCGGGCCATCCGCGAAATGGAAAAAGAGCATGTAAAGCTGATGGTATTTCCTGAATTCAGTATTACGGGATACACCTGCCATGATCTTTTTCTCCAGAGATGTCTTCTGGACAGTGCGTGGGAGGAGCTTCTTCATATCGCTGAGGAGACAAAGGAGACAGATGCACTGATCTTTGTGGGAATGCCCCTTCGTCACAGAGGAAAGCTCTATAATGTGGCTGCAGCTCTGAATCATGGCCGTATCGTTGGATTTGTTCCGAAAACACATATCCCCAACTATAATGAGTTTTATGAGCAGAGACAGTTTGCAGGTGCAGAGGAAGAGGACGTGGAGTTTGTGGACTTCCTCAAAAACGACAAAAACGATGAGGATGAGTTCTGGGATGAGATTCCCTTTGGAACAGACATGATCTTTGAGTGTGAGGAAGATCCGGAATTTACAGTTGCAGCAGAGCTCTGTGAAGATCTCTGGGTTCCTGCACCGCCTAGTATCCGCCATGCAGTAAACGGAGCGCATATTATTGTCAATCTTTCTGCAAGTGATGAGATGGTTGGAAAGGATTCCTACAGAAGAACTCTTGTAAGCGGACAGTCTGCAAGACTGATCTGCGGATATATCTATGCAAGTGCCGGTGAGGGTGAGTCCACACAGGATCTTGTTTTTGGCGGCCAGAATATGATCGCTGAGAACGGAAATATCCTTGCTGAGAGCAAACGCTTTGAGAATGGTATTATTTACAGTGAGATCGATGTTCAGAAACTGGCTGATGAGAGAAGAAGAATGTCTACTTATCCGGCAGTTTCCACATGTAGCCATACAAGAATTAATTTTTCCGTGAAAGAAGAGGAGACTGTTCTTACCAGAAAATATCCACAGTATCCATTTGTCCCGTCTGTGAAGGAAGAACGTGATGAACGCTGCGAGGAGATCCTGAATATTCAGGCCATGGGCCTAAAAAAACGTATGGAGCATATCCACAGCAAAAGTGCGGTTGTAGGACTTTCCGGAGGTCTGGATTCCACACTGGCACTCCTTGTTATGGCACGAGCTTTTGACCGAATGGGAATGCAAAGAGAGCAGATCCATTGCGTTACCATGCCATGTTTCGGAACCACAGACAGAACATATCAGAATGCCTGCAAACTGAGCAGCTGTCTTGGTGCAAAGCTTACAGAGGTGAATATCAAAGAAGCGGTAAATATTCATTTCCGTGATATCGGACATGATCCGGAAATTCATGATGTTACTTATGAGAACAGCCAGGCACGTGAGCGTACCCAGATTCTGATGGATACTGCAAACAAAGAAGGCGGCGTTCTTGTTGGAACCGGCGATCTTTCAGAGCTGGCTCTTGGATGGGCAACTTATAATGGCGATCATATGTCCATGTATGGCGTGAATGCATCTGTACCGAAGACCCTGGTGCGCCATCTGGTGCGCTATTATGCAGATACATGTGGTGATGCGGAGCTTCAGGAGGTTCTTATGGATATTCTGGATACACCGGTAAGCCCGGAGCTTCTGCCACCTAAGGACGGTAAGATCGCGCAGAAAACAGAAGATCTGGTGGGACCCTATGAATTGCATGATTTTTATCTGTATTATATGCTTCGTGCAGGATTTACACCGGATAAGATCTACAGGCTTGCATGCCTCACATTTGAGGGAATCTATGATAAAGAAACGATCCTGAAATGGCTGAAAACTTTCTACCGGAGATTTTTTGCCCAGCAGTTCAAGCGTTCCTGTCTGCCGGACGGCCCGAAGGTAGGAAGTGTGGCACTTTCCCCGAGAGGAGATTTAAGGATGCCAAGTGATGCAAGTGCAAGGATCTGGCAGGATGTGCTGGAGAAGATAGAAATCTGAGAATAGAGCTTTGACAGGATACGAAAGATGCTGGCCGTGTACAGGGAGCAGCATTAGATGCAAAAAAGGCGGAGAGCTTAAGGGTTCTCCGCTTTTTTACAGCATCTGTGATGGCTGCCAGAAGCACCTGTGAGGTATATTTCCTGTCCCCTGCATATTGAATATCATCCAGAGACTGGGTAGAGTAGATCTGGCTTGCAAGGGAATCAAGAACCGGCTCCATCAGAGGATAGGAGGCTTTTGTGGATTCGCTTAAGTTTACGAGCCGGATGGATTTGATCCTGTCGCATTTACGGTGACTTCCACATCAAAGGTGTTGTTGTTCAGGGAAATGGAAGAAGTGTATACACCTGGCTTGTAGCGGGATTTTTCGGCGGCAGTATTGTCGGCTGTTTTTCCCGGACCGAACATAAAAAGATGATAACTGCCAGAATTACAGCCAGTGCCAGAAAAACGGCTGTGTAAATGATTTCTTTCATATGTAGGACAATGATCCTGGTTTTGGAACTCATGCGCACGCCTCCCGAAGCTTTTTATATAGTTTATTAGAGGGAGAAGAAATTTATGCGTGAAGAGTGCTGCCGGTCATGGAGTGGGCAGTAATATTTATGGCAGTGGAAAAGTGTCAGAAGGATGGAGAAGACCCGTTCTATAGGAACCGGGTTTGTGGTATAGTAATACTTATCAGAGAGTGTCGGGACAACAATGGAATCTTTAACAGGAGGAGATACATGTCATTACAGTTTATTATAGGAAGTTCAGGAAGTGGAAAATCCTGTTATGCATATCAGAACATTATAGAACAGGCCGGACTGCATCCGGACAAGCTTTATTATGTGATCGTACCGGAGCAGTTTACCATGCAGACCCAGAAGACACTGGTGGAGATGAGTCCGGGCAGGGGAATCCTGAATATTGATATTTTAAGTTTTGAGCGTCTGGCATACCGTGTTCTGGAGGAGGTTGGAGGCGACAGCCGTGCACTGCTGGAAGAGACAGGCAAGAGCATGGTGCTTCAGAAAATGGTCCAGCAGCATGGCAAAGATCTCTCTTATCTTGGCGGACAGATGCGCAAGGCAGGATATCTGGATGAGGTGAAATCCATTCTGTCCGAGTTTATGCAGTACGATATTAAGGACAGTGACATTGAGGAGATGATAGAGGATTCTGCTGACCGGACATTGCTGCAGATGAAGCTTAAGGATGTATCTGTTCTTTATCAGGCTTTTACCGGATATCTGAAGAATCATTATATGACAGGGGAAGAGGTGATGGATGCCCTTGAGAAGGCCCTGCCTTTTTCTGAAAAAATGAAGAACAGTGTGCTGCTTCTGGATGGCTATACCGGTTTTACGCCAATCCAGATGCGGGTAGTGGGAGAACTGCTCTCTGTCTGTGAGAAAGTGATGGTGACAGTCACCATGGACGCAGCAGAGAATCTTACCCTGAGAGGGAAGCCGTACCAGCTTTTTTATATGAGCCGGCAGATGATCCATGGGCTCTCAGAGCTTACCAGGGATATTGAGGATCCGGTTCTGCTGAATAACGTAAAAAGATCGCGTTTTGCCCAGGCTCCGGCCCTCAAATTTCTGGAAAAAAATATCTTCCGTTACAGAAAGAATGTATATAAGCAGAAACAGGATGAGATCTGCATGTTTTCCGCAGTGAGTCCACTTGCGGAGATGAAGGAGACTGCAAGGAGGATTGCAAGGCTTGTCAGGGAAAAGGGCTGCCGCTATGGCGAGATTGCAGTGATCACCGGAAACCTGGAGGAGTACGGAAGCCTTGCCGGACAGGTGTTCAGAGAGGCGGGAATTCCGTATTTCATAGATGAGAAACATACAGTACTGATGAATCCTTTTGTGGAATATTTTCGTGCGGCTCTTGAGATGGCTGTCCAGGATTTTTCCTATGAGAGTGTGTTCCGGTATCTCAGATGTGGTATGTCCTGTGTCACAAGAGAAGAGGCTGATCTTCTGGAGAATTATGTGCTGGCACTTGGTATCCGGGGATTTAAGAGATGGGATGAAAAATGGGTGCGAATTTACAGGGGAATGCCTGCAGAGAGTATCCAGGAACTGAATGAGATCCGGGAGCGGTTTGCAGAGGAGACAAGAGAGCTTGCCTTAAATTTCAAAGGTGGCAGAAAGACTGTGAGGGAGTACTGTATGATCCTTTATGAGTTTGCCGTAAAAAGTAAGGTACAGCAGAAACTGAAAGCCAGGGAGAAGAAATTCCGTGACCAGGGAGATAAGGCCATGGAGAAGGAATATGCTCAGATCTACGGTATTGTCATGGAGCTTCTGGACAGTATGGTGGATATTCTTGGGGAAGAGGTGGTGAGCAGGCAGGATTTCCGACAACTGCTGGAAACAGGTCTTACCCAGGCAAAAGTAGCTCTGATCCCGCCAAGTATGGATCAGGTTCTTGTTGGCGATATGGAGCGAACACGACTGAAGGATATACGGGCTTTGTTTTTTGTAGGGGTAAATGAAGGAAATATTCCAAAGAATACAGCAGGTGGAGGAATACTTACAGAGCTTGACAGGGAATTTTTTCAGGATCAGGGGATCCAGCTGGCACCGGGGCCTAAAGAACTGATGAACATGCAGCGTTTTTATCTGTATCTGAATATGACCAAGCCCAGGGAACTTCTCTGCCTGTCTTTCTGTCAGTCTGACAGTCAGGGAAAAGCACTGGGGCCGGCTTTTCTGATCAACAATATACGGGATATGTTTCCTGAGATGGAAGTGGAGCAGTGTTCCGAAGAACAGGAGGCGATGGAGCTTCTGGAGCTTCCGGGAATCAGTCTGGATTATTTGTTAAGAGGACTTGCAGGTGAGGATTACAGAGAGAATCCTGTGTTCCAGGAACTTTACAGCTGGTACATTGAGAGTCCTCAATATCGGACAGTAGTGGAGGAGCTTGTAAAAGCCGCATTTACACAGAAACCTTCTGACCAGATCGGAAAAGCTGTAGCAGGGATTCTGTACGGGGAGATCTCACCGTACAGTGCCACACGGCTGGAGCGGTATGCTGCCTGTGCTTTTGCGCATTTTCTTCAGTATGGACTGAAGGTGACAGAGCGTGCTGAGTATGAATTCAGGGCTATGGATATGGGAAATGTCATGCACATGGCTCTGGAACGGTTTGCAGTTGAAGTACGAAAAGAGGGACTGGACTGGGCAGAGCTTACAGAAGAAGAACGTAATCAGCTGATTGACAGCTGCTTGGATCAGGTGTCTGCAGATTATGGGAATACAGTTCTCAAAAGCAGTGCAAGAAATGAATATGTGATCGAGCGGACAAGGCGAATACTGCGGCGAACTGTGTGGGCTTTGCAGGAACAGCTAAAACACGGGGATTTCCGGCCGGAGGGATTTGAAGTGATCTTCGGCGGAGGAAGGATCGACCGTGTGGATATCATGGAAGATGCGGAAAAGAACCGTGTATATGTGAAGGTGATCGACTATAAGACGGGAAACACATCCTTTGATCTCCTGGCTTTGTATCATGGTCTTCAGCTACAGCTGATGATCTATCTGGACGGAGCCTTGCAGGTGGAACAGAAGAAATATCCGGATAAGGAGATTGTTCCGGCAGGTGTCTTTTACTACAATGTGAAAGATCCTATGATCCAGGAAAAGATCCATGCAGATGTGGAAAGTGTCAGTGATCAGATGCTGAAAAAGCTGAAGATGAATGGTCTGGTGCAGGCAGATGATGATGTAAGTTTCCGTATTGATAATACATTGTCATCAATTCCGGTGTCCGTTAATAAGGACGGAAACTTCAGCAGGCGTTCTTCTGTTGCATCCAAGAAGCAGTTTGATGCGCTGGGTGCATATGTTCGTCAGAAAATCTGTGATATCCGGGAATCGATCCTGGATGGAAATGCGGCAGTGGAACCTTATGAACTTGGAAAAAAGAATGCCTGCACCTACTGTCCGTACAGTACAGTATGCGGATTTGACAGAAAGATACCCGGATATGAGTTCCACAGACTGCCGTCTTTCTCAGAGAATGATCTGTGGAAAAAGATCGTGAAGGAGGATGAATAAATGGCAATGAAATGGACAGAAGAACAGCAGAAAGTCATCACGCTTCGCGACAGAAACATTCTGGTCAGTGCAGCAGCCGGTTCCGGTAAGACAGCAGTTCTGGTGCAGAGAATCTTAAGTAAGATCTTGGATCCTTTAAAGCCGGTAGATATTGACAGGCTTCTGATCATGACTTTTACAAGGGCTGCTGCAGGAGAGATGAGGGAGCGTATTGAGAGGGCTCTGGACACGGCACTGGCAGAAGATCCGGATAATGAACATCTGCAAAGGCAGATGATGCTGATCCACACGGCGCAGATCACTACTATTGATGGGTTCTGTTCTTATGTGATCCGGAATTATTTTCATCTCATCGGCCTGGATCCGGGATATCGGACTGCAGATGAAGGAGAGCTGAAGCTTCTTCAGGAGGATGTTCTGAAGGAACTTTTTGAGGATTATTATGCAGAGGGTGATGAGAAATTCACAGCTTTTGTGGAATGTTATGCTTCCGGGAAATCCGACGAAGGGCTGAAGGAGCACGTACTGGATCTCTACAATGCTTCCATGAGTAATCCATGGCCTGAAGAATGGCTGGATGGCTGCGTGGAGAATTATCATCTGGATCCGGAGAAGGGAATTGCAGGGACACCATGGTTTCATTATCTGTGGGAGATCGTGGACAGCGCATTGAAAGAAGCAGAGGAGCTTACGGAGAGTGCCATGGAGATCTGCGGGGAAACAGAAGGTCCGGAACTGTATCTGGATGCACTGAAAAATGATCTTATCCTGATCCGGCAGCTCCGGGAACTATCCGTTAAACAGGACTATGATGAAATGGCACAGTATCTGCAGAATCTTAAGTTTGCCAGGCTTTCCACGAAGAAGATGGAAGGGGTTTCAGATCAGCTGAAAAGTCTTGTGAAGGATATCAGGGAGGACGAAAAGGATATTTTGAAGGATCTGGGCGACAGGTATTTTCAGTGTACACTTGATGAACTGACAGAGCTGACACTTGCCTCAGCAGAGCCTCTTGAGATGCTGGTGCAGCTGACGAAGGATTTTGCAGGGCGGTTCAGTGAGAAGAAGCGGGAAAAAATGTCCTGGATTTTTCAGATATGGAGCATTTTGCCCTTGAGATCCTTTTGAAAAAAGAAGGAGATACCTATACGCCAAGCCAGGCTGCAAGGGAATTGTCGGAGAAATATGATGAGGTATTGCTGGATGAATATCAGGACAGCAACCTTGTCCAGGAAATCCTGATGCAGAATGTTTCCGGCTGGGTCAATGAGAGAAAAAATATCTTTATGGTAGGAGATGTGAAACAGAGTATTTACCGCTTCCGCCTGGCACGGCCGGAGCTTTTTATGGAGAAATATAAAAAATATTCTCTTGCAGACAGCCGGGAGCAGAGGATCGACCTTCATAAAAATTTCCGAAGCCGTCCGGAAGTACTTTCCGGTGTAAACTTTATTTTCCGGCAGATCATGGGATCGGATCTGGGAGGAATCGATTACGATGAAGCGGCAGCTCTTTATCCGGGGGCTTCTTTTCCGGAAGGACAGAATCCTGACTTTGTGAAGACAGAGGTGCTTTTTGTGGAGAAGGACAGTCCGGTACTGGAAGAAGAGGAAGGTCCGGAGAATGAACGGGAGCTGGAAGCTCTGGCAATTGCAGGAAAAATACGTTCCATGGTGGGAACAGAGAAGGTGCTGGATAAGGAAACAGGGGAGTACCGGCCTCTGCGATATGGAGATATTGTGATACTGCTTCGTTCTGCCACAGGCTGGGCTGAAACTTTTGGGGAGGTGCTGTCTTCAAGGGGGATTCCTTCTTACACGGCATCCAGGACAGGATATTTTTCCACTACTGAGGTGGTGACACTTCTGAATTATCTTCGTATCCTGGATAATCCGCTGCAGGATATCCCGCTTACCGGTGTGCTTCGTTCACCGATGGCAGGATGCACTACGGAAGAACTGGCAGAGATCCGCATTGCCTGTCCAGAGGGAATGATCTATGAATGTGTGAAGTCTTTTGTGGAGGATTACCGGGAGCATAAGATTGTTGGAGAAAAGAAAAAAATCTTGGGAGAAAAACTGTCCCGTTTTATGGAAAATATGAATGCGCTTCGTGATATGTCCGCTTATACGCCGGTGCATCAGCTGATTCTGGAAGCTCTTGAGCGTACCGGATATGGCAATTATGCAAAAGCTATGCCGGATGGTGTACAGAGAAGCGCGAACCTGAACATGCTGGTGGAAAAGGCGATGGAATATGAGAAGACAAGTTACAGAGGCCTTTTTAATTTTGTACGGTATATTGAAAAACTGCAGCAGTATCAGGTGGATTATGGTGAGGTGAATCTTTCCGGTGCAGGGGAAAGTGCAGTACAGATCATGACGATCCATAAGAGTAAAGGATTGGAATTTCCGGTAGTGTTTGCAGCAGGAATGGGTAAGAGATTTAATTTCCGTGATATGAATGCAAGTATTCTGATCCATCCGGATCTGGGAATTGGTGCAGATGCCATTCTGCCGGATAAAAGGATCATTGCGTCCTCACTTTGCAAGCAGATCATCCGCAGGGAGCTTCTGAAGGAGAGCCTTGGGGAGGAACTCCGGGTGCTTTATGTGGCATTGACAAGAGCAAAGGAGAAGCTGATCCTCTGTGGAACCATCGGTGATCTTGAAAATGAGATTACATCACTGTCCGTTTTAAGGGATAATAAAGAAGAACTGCTTTCTCTTGGCATGCGTATGCGCGGAAAAACTTACTGGAATTATGTGCTTCCTGCACTTGCAAGACACCGCTGCATGTCCGGTCTGTTTCAGGAGTACGGGCTGTTTATGAACCGAATGAATCCGCTTTATGAAGATGAATCGGAGTTTGTTGTGGAGAAGATCACAGCAGCAGATCTTGTAGAGGATGAGGTTGTGGAGCAGGCAGAAAAAGAGATGAAAAAAGCTGCTCTTGAGAACTGGAATCCGGGAATTGTCTATGACAGTGAGATTCGGGAAGAAATTGAGAGACGTTTTTCTTTTCAGTATGAGTATGACGATCTGAAAGATCTGCCTGTGAAGATCAGTGTGTCTGAACTGAAAAAGAGAAGCTACCACAGCGAACAGGATCTGGAAGAGACCGTGGATTATGAGCAGGAAGAGGAAATCATGCCGCTTGTTCCAAGGTTTATCGAGGAGAAAAAAGAGGAAACTTATACAGGTGCGCTGCGTGGAACTGCTTATCACCGTGTAATGGAATGTCTGGATTATCGAAGGACAGAGAACCAGGACATGATCCGGGAACAGCTGAAAGAATGGTTTGATCTGAAAAAGATGGAAGAGAAAGAAGCGGAATCTGTACGGATATGTGATATCTGGCATTTTCTGGAGACGGATTTGGGACAGCGGACGAAAGCGGCTGCTTTGAACCGGCTGCTTTTCAGGGAACAGCCTTTTGTGATCGCAAGGAAGGCCTCAGAGTTGGAACCGGAATGGCAGTGTGGGGAAAGCGTTCTGGTACAGGGAATTATTGACGCATATTTCATTGAAGATGAGGAGATTGTTCTGGTGGACTATAAAACGGACTTTGTGCGCCGTGGTGAAGAACAGAAGCTGATCGAACGGTATCATGTGCAGCTGGAAGACTATGCTGAGGCACTTGAGAGGATGACCGGACGGAAAGTGAAGGAGAGATATATTTATTCATTTGCTTTGGGAAAAGAAATCTTATGCTGAGAATTATGCAGTGATGAACAGTGATTGCGAATTGAGAGTATCCAGCTACAGGAAAAAAGGTCAGAGACTTTACGGAAATGTTCAGCTTCTGACCTGAAAATGAAATTCTATATTGATATGAGCAGATATCCTGCGGCGGAGCACTTATACTCTCCAGCCCGCAGGATATTTGTTTTTCAGGATTCCGTTTACAAGTTTGCCGAAACCGATCGGATAGCCGTCTGTGCAGAGAAGATGCCAGCCTTTTTTGTGGGCTGCTTCTTCTGGTTTGATGTTAAGGGTCTCACCTTTGAGATAGCGGGTGATGCGCTCATCAGAAACAGACAGGGAGATCGTAGCCTCAATATCTTCTTTGTGAAGTGCCAGTGCCAGGGGCTGTGATGGCTCGAAACGGTTCTTTTTCAGATCGCCCAGATAGAGACCGTTTCTGAGAAAAGAGATACCCCGGAGATCCAGTGGGAATGGAAGCTGATAGTAAACCTTGTCCTTGCGGATTTCCACGCGGTTCCAGTCAAATTCCTGTCCTCCAAGAGTATGAAGACCGATTTCTGCAAAAAATTCCTCCAGCCATTTCCGGGTGCTTTTGTCAGGACCTTTTCCGGCAGGGCGGAAAACTGGAGGAAGGGAGGCGCCTTTTTGTGGAAAAGGGCAAGGAAATGACCTTCACCGTCCATCTTGTGTGGAAAGATGCGGATGCATTTTCGAAGGGAGGACGGGTCGAAAGCTTCAGGGGAAATCGGTGTGCTGATAAGTTCCGGCCGTCCTTCGGAGAATCCTTCATATCCGGGCATTTCCATTAGCTCCATATCTGGTCTTTCCTGAAGAAGATGAGCGACCACTTCCTCATCCTCACATGGAGAGAAGGTACAGGTGGAGTACAGCATCATTCCGCCTGGGCGGAGCATATCAGCAGCTTTCAGGATCAGGTCTTTCTGTATATCGGAAAGTTCAGCAGATTTCTCAGGAGTCCAGTCACGGGCAAGGGCTTCTTCTTTTCGGAACATGCCTTCACCGGAGCATGGGGCGTCCAGAAGAATTTTATTGAAGAAGGCTGGAAAACGCTGTGCAAGCCTGGCAGGTTTTTCATCAGTAACAAGCATGTTTTTGATGCCAAAGAGCTCCAGATTTCTAAGAAGGGCTCTTGCTCTGGAAGTGCTGATATCATTGGCAAGCAGAAAGCCTGTATCATTTAAAGCTGCGCCAAGTGCAGTGGCTTTTCCTCCGGGAGCTGCACAGAGATCCAGGACGAAATCTCCCGGTTCAATGGGAAGTCTGGATGCAGGTGTCATGGCACTTGGCTCCTGGAGATAATAAAGTCCGGCCTGATAGTAGGCGCAGCGTGCCGGTCGGCTTTCCTCATTGTAGAAATATCCGTTTGAGATCCACGGGATCGGTCGAATCTCAAAGGGGGAAAGTTCTTCGAAATCCTGGCAGGAAAGTTTCGCTGTATTTACCCGGAGACCATAGGTACGGGGATTTTCGTAGCTTTCCAGAAAAGCGTCGTAGTCATTTCCAAGCATTTCTTTCATACGCTCCAGAAATGGGAGCGGTAATGTCTTTATTTTATCTGAATCTGTCATATTTTCCTCCATAATATCAATATCAAGCTGATGTAAGTAAGTCTTATGCGAATCATAATTGGGGGTAATCCGAAAGTAGACTTAACTGATCTGATCAAATGTACGAACATTTTTTGAGTGTAAAAGTGATCAGGCAACTGAAAATATTAGTTACTGTTCACTGGTAATATCCCGCGAGGTGTTTTTTTGTGAACGAAGGTCACAGAAAACCCGAGACATACCGCGCGAATTATGCGGCAAGCATAAATTCTGTGCATCGCGAAGCGTGTTGCTGAGAACTGAGTGATCAGTAACAAATATTATAAAGGATGATGGGATTTTTCTAAATACTATTGACAAAACTATATTATACGATATATAGTATTATTCATAAAACAATATTACATGACTTATTATGTGAATGCAGAATTGTAAGGTGATCGCGTTCATCGGCATGTAAGAGAGCGGAAGGTGAATGTCCGTTTTAGTGGTTATAGAGAGGTGAGCAAATGGTATTTAATACAGGAGCAGCACTTCTGGATGCAATTGTCCTGGCCGTTATTTCCAGAGAGAAGGACGGTACTTACGGGTATAAGATCACCCAGGATGTGCGGAGTGTTCTGGAGGTTTCAGAGTCTACGCTGTATCCGGTTCCTCGAAGACTTCAGAAGGATGAATGCCTGGAAGCCTACAATATGGAATATGCAGGCAGAAACCGGAAATATTATAAGCTGACAGATAAGGGAGCAGCGCAGTTGAATCTTTACAGAACCGAATGGGAGATTTATTCGTCCAAGATTACCAGGATGTTTGAGGAGGGAGTTTGATTATGAACAGGAAGCAGTTTATGGAACAGCTTGAGAGGCTGCTTTCCGATATTTCAGAGGCGGAGAGACAGGAAGCACTGGAATATTATGAAGGATATTTTGATGATGCAGGGCCGGAGAATGAAGGAGAGGTGATACGCGAACTGGGAAATCCGGGGAAAGTTGCCGCGATCATCAAGGCTGATCTTCAGGAGAATGGCAGCGATTACGGAGAATATACTGAGAATGGATATCAGGATACCAGAGTTTCCGAAGAAGGCGATATGCCTGATAAATACACAGAGATCACTGTTCAGGGAAAAATTTCTGGGAACAGCGATTCTGGAAATAATAATTCCGGCTATAACAGAGGCAGAAGGGAGAACCGCGCGGAACGTGGTTATCATGCGGAGAAGAAACAGAACAAGCCGGGGATCATCCTGGCACTGATCGTTCTTGTTTTTGCGGCACCTCTTATCAAAGGGGTGTTTGGCGGGGCAGTTGGTGTGATCGTGACACTGGCATTGCTTCCGTTTCTTCTGACATTTTTTGTAGGCGCAGGATCAGTGGTACTTGTGATCGTGGCTGTTATGTGTGTCATCATTGGAATTCCGCTTACAGTATCCATGCCGCCGGCAGGAATCCTTACCATTGGTGTGGGCTGCCTGATGATGGCACTGGGACTTCTGTTTCTGGCACTGACTGTATGGTTTGGAGGTAAGATGCTTCCGGCTATCCTGAGGAAATTTACAGGATTTTGCAGCAATAATCATAAATGGAAGGAAGGAGGAAAGGCATGAAGCGTTTTCTGAAAGTAATCCTTATTATGGCTGTGGTTTTTGGTGTGCTTGGACTGGGACTTACGGCCGGCGGTGCTGCCATGGGAGCGACAATGGGAGATGTCGGTATCCTGGATAACGGACTGAAGCGGATCCTGGGGATTTTTCAGGATCATTCAGTGACAGATGATAATACATGGGACAATGACGAAGCGATGCTTACAGCTGCCGAAAATGCGGTAAATGAGAAGGGCGTGGTATCGGATGATCTTGACAGTTCCGGTTGTGTTAAAACATACGAAGCTTCTGCTGTGACAGATCTTTCCTGTAATCTGAAGTATGAGGAAATCGTGGTGAAAACCTGGAGTAAAGATACGATACAGGTAGATGCGCCTGGAAGCGATCAGAAACATGTCCAGATCAGTAATGATAACGGCTGCCTGAAAATTGAGAGCAGCAGAAGGCTGAAAAGCAGTTCCATTGAGATTTCTTTGCCGGCGAAAAAAGAATTTCAGAGTGTGACTTTAAAAATAGGTGCAGGAACTGTTGAGATCAATGGAGATTTTAAGACAGAGCAGCTGAGTGTTGATATCGGGGCAGGTACTTTTTCCAATGACGGAAGTCTTGAGGGGAAACAGACAGATATTTCCGTTGGTGTGGGAAATGCGGAAATTGAGGAACTTACCACGGAGAAGTTAAATGGTAACTGCGGCATGGGAAACATGGATATCTCGCTGACTGGCAAAGATACAGATTATAATTATGAGCTGAAATGTGGACTTGGAAACCTGGAAGTAGATGGTGAGCAGGAAACAGCACTGACTTCCGGCAGCAGGACGATCTCCAACCCAGGTGCAGGAAAGAGTGTGAAACTGGAGTGTGGAATGGGTGACGTGAACGTTGATTTTGAAGATGAATGATCGGGAAACAATTGTGTTCATGAATAGACAGCAGAGCATAATGTGAATGATCTATTGGAAATGAGTTTTATAAAGGAGGATTTTATTATGAGCAATAAGAGACTTTACAAATCATCAGTGAACCGTATGTTATGTGGTGTCTGTGGCGGAATTGCAGAGTATTTTGATATCGATCCGACACTGGTGCGTCTGGTGTGGGTGATCATCACTTTTATGGGCGGAGCAGGAATCCTGGCCTATATTATTGCTGCGATCATTATTCCGGATGGCAGATAATAATGAGGATTTTTTAATGACTGCATAATTTTTCTGAAATCTGTCCATACTCCATAAAAAAGATGAGGAGTGTGGATATGAACAAGGAGAAAGAAGTGAAAGCTTTTCTGGAAGGAACGCTTTCCAAGGCAGAGAAACTGAAGTATGAGATCGCCGATGAGATGGGCGTACTGGATAAGGTGCTGAAGGATGGATGGAAAAGTCTTTCGGCAAAAGAAACCGGACGTATTGGCGGTTTGATGACAAAAAAGAAAAAACATAAGTAATAAAGTCAAGCCCGGAGAAATGCTGTTTCAGAGCAGAAATCTCCGGGCTGCTTTTTATGTCATGGAAAATTGTTTCGCAATGTTTTCTGTACAGCAGGTGAAGGAAAACTTTATCAGAAAAATGATATTTTCAGACTTTTAGGGTGGACTGACCGATGGAAAAGAGCTATACTGTTTGAATAACGGACGAGGAGGTTAAAAAATGGGAGAAAAAATCAACAATATTCTGAAAGGCGAGATCATCTCCTCAGTATTCTATGTGCTGCTGGGACTTTGCCTGATACTGATCCCAACGCAGACTGTAGATGTGATCTGCAAGGTTGTATTCGGACTGATCCTTATCGGGGTTGGTATTTATCATATCTATATTTACATACGGGGAAAGTTTCTGCCACGATCATGGATCTTTTAAGTGGCGTGGTTGTTTTTGTACTCGGTGTATTCCTTTTTATGACACCGTCGATCGTGATCAAACTGCTTCCATGGATGCTGGGAGCTTTTGTACTTGTGGACAGTCTCTGGAAATTCAAGGGAGCATTTCTTCTGAAAAAAGGCGGACAGAAATCCTGGAGTGCGCTGCTGATCGGAAGCCTGATCTTTATTGCGCTTGGAATCGTGATCCTGTTCGGAAGATTTCCGAAGATCATGACTTTACTGATCTTTTCCGGATGGGTGCTGGTCTGTGACGGAGTTGTGGATATTATATTGTTTATTGTTATGAAGTTGGGTCTTCGGAAAATTGCGAAGAAGGCCACAGCGGAGAATGGTGATCCTGAGGGGGAGAGTGGTGACAGTACAGCACCGGGAGAAACTTTTTCCCGGAAGGAGAATGAACCGCAGGATGCTGCGGAGACTCATGAGGAGACTATAGCTGAATGGGCGGAAACACCGGCCGGATCGGAGAAAACAAAGAAATCCGGACGTAAGTTTTTGGAAAGGAAAAAGAAGGATGCTGCAGATGATGTGAGCGACGAAGTGGCAGAAAATGCAGCAGTTGTGTCAGCTGAGAAAGCAGATTCTCAGGAACAAAGTGAAGATGAGTCTGAAAATATATATGAAGATGAGCCCCTGACTTCGAAAGATGCAGTAACAGATGGAATTGGTTCATCAGAAACATCAGGTAAATTTCAGAACACCCGATGGGAAAATGAACCGCAGAGTGCAGAGATGAAACTCTGGGATGTCGGTAAGGATCAGGCAGAAACAGGCAGCCTAAAAGAGTTTCTGAATAATTCAGATGAGGAAGAACTGGAGGAGTGGAAGGATTGATCCTTCGCTTGCATGATCTTATATTCCGTGGATAAGATGTGCACATGAAAAAACAGATAAATATTTAAAGACATTGATTATGGATTTTTCCGGAATATATGAGGAGCAGCAGTTCTGGAAGGGAAAAGAAGCATCCTGGGTGGAGGCCCGGGACATTCCCGGAACCAACTGTTACTGTGATGAGGAGGCGATGAATGAGATACGTAGCCGTATTGCACCCTATTCTTCCGGAGAGATCCATTTTATTGATTCCGGCAATTATCATTATATGACAAGGATCTGGCTGGAAAAGATCTCGGAGCCATTTGATCTGCTGGTTTTTGACAATCACACGGATATGCAGCCACCTGCTTTTGGCGGTCTGCTTTCCTGCGGTGGATGGATCTATGATTCCGTCATGGAACTTCCGTTGCTTCAGAAAGTAATTTTGATAGGGCCGGATGAGGAAGCTTTTTCCAGAGTGGAACCGGAGATCCAGAAAAAGTGGAGTTTTTAAGCAGGGAAAAACTTCGTGGGATGGAACTTATGGAAATTCTGGATTTTGTAAAAGAACAGACTGGGAAAAATCCTTTTTATATTTCCATTGATAAGGATGTGCTCTGTCCGGAAGATGCGGACACCAACTGGAGTCAGGGTGATATGCGGCTGGAGACTATGGTACGGTGTCTGGAATGTGCTGTTACCAGATGTAAAGCAGGGGATATATTGAGTACGGGATCGGAAAATGCAGATATTGAGCAACTGGATGCTGTGCGTGAGGATACGCAGAAAGATGGAGCTGCATGCAGTGATCTGACGGTGACAGATTTGTGTTTACTTCCGGGAATTCTGGGTGTGGATATCTGCGGAGAGTGTGATGCTGCCGGGACCGGAAACAGTGCATTAAATGATTATGCGAATGCACGATTGTGGGAATTTTTTCGGCATGCAGCTGAAAATGAGACTTCAGGAGGAGACAGATGAAAAATGAACTTCTTACCATCGGACCATTTACAGTGTATGGATATGGTCTGATGATCGCTATCGGAATTGTTGCAGGTTGTCTGACAGCTGAGTACAGAGCCAGGAAACAGAGTCTTGACACGTGATCCGATTTTTCCAATGATCCTGTGGTGCCTGCTTGGAGGCTTTTTTGCAGCAAAATCCTGTTCTGGATCACCGAGTGGAAATCAATTGCAGAAGATCCGGGATTTATGATGGAGACATTGAGTTCAGGATTTGTGGTATTTGGAGGTATTATTGGAGGGATTTTTACCGGATGGTTGTATTGCCGGATCAAAAAACTGACCTTTTTTAAGTATGCAGATGTGATTTTGCCGTCTGTAGCACTGGCACAGGGATTTGGACGTATCGGCTGTTTTCTGGCCGGATGCTGCTATGGAAAGGAGACGGAAGGGATTTTGTCCGTAACTTTTCAGGAGTCAGCTTATGCTCCGAATCATGTGGCTCTGATCCCTGCACAGCTTTATTCCAGTGGGCTGGATTTTCTGCATTTTTTTCTGCTTGTGATGATTGCCCGGAACAAAAAATCAGACGGTCAGGTGACTGCCTGTTATCTGATATTTTACAGTGTGGGACGTTTTATCATTGAATTTTTCAGAGGCGATATTATCAGGGAAGTGTTGGAGTTTTATCAACTTCCCAGTTTATCAGTATTTTTACCGGGATTGCGGGTGTTGTGATGATGATACTGGTGAGCAGAAGAACAGCAGGAAACGAAGCAGGAGTGTAGCTGGACAATATACGAGGGTAGTTTTGAGGGTGTTGAAAGAAAAACACTTAAGTCAGGAATATGGACAGCCTGTTTTTGCATACTCTATGAAAAAGGCGAAAGCAGGACTACCATGTTTGGAAGAGAAGATTTCGAAATTTGATATGAAAACCGAGGAGAATGAGATCCCCGGAGTGCAGCCGGAAAATCCGGCACAGAGTGAGCACTTCGGGGATTTTATCGTCAAATATATGCAAAATGTGGAAAATACTATGGAGCTTTTTCCGGGAACGACTTTTCAGGCGGTCAATGAAATTTTCGGAATTCTTTATGTACCGCTGGAAAATACAGGCGAACTGGAAATAACCGGGACATCCTACAATTCCATTCCGAAATGCTATACATATATGGATATGGAGCGGCCGGTGCATCGGGAATCACCAGACTGCATGACCATCCTTATCTTAAGCTGAGAGGAAAAGGAACTGCTGTGGCTGTGATCGATTCGGGGATTGATTATCAGAATGAAGTGTTTCGAAATGCGGGCGGTTCCAGGATCGCTTATTTATGGGATCAGTCGCTGGAAGAAGAATCTGATATGGGAGCTGCAAAAGTTCCATATGGTAGGTTGTTCCGAAAAAGGGATATTGATCTGGCACTGGATTCCGAGAATCCGTTTTCCATCGTGCGTCCCGGGATACCAACGGCCACGGTACGGCGCTGGCAGGCATTGCTGCCGGAAATATGGTTCAGGGAGAAAATTTCACAGGAGCAGCGCCAGAGGCAACCCTTATCATTATAAAAGTAAAACCAGCCAAACAATATCTGCGAAACTTTTATCTTTATCCTCCGGAGGCGGAAGTTTTTCAGGAAGATGATGTAATGATGGCCATTGCATTTGCTATCCGCCTGGCAAAAGAACTGGGAGTGCCTCTTTCGATCTGCGTAGGTATCGGCAGCAGCCAGGGTGCTCATCTGGGAACTAATGCGTTAAGCCAGTATGTGGATTATGTGGCAAACTTTTCTCAGGTTTCAGTGTCTGTGGCAGCAGGAAATGAAGGGAATACCAGAAACCACAGCACAGGGATTTTTTCGCAGGAAAGGGAAAAGATTGTGACAGAATTACGGGTTGCAGAGCGTGAGCAGGGATTTACCATGGAATTCTGGGGCGAGCCGCCGGAAATCTACGAACTTTCCATTCAGTCACCTACCGGAGAGATACTGGAAGTAAGCAGTTCCATTGGTTCCAGAACCCAGGAACTGTCTTTTGTTTTTGTGGAGACAAAGGTATATGTAAATTATATTCTGATCGAGCGTCAGACCGGATATTCGCTGGTGTATATCCGTTTTTTCATCCGGCCTCCGGAATCTGGAAGATTTTTACCCAGGGAAAAACAAACAGAACGTACAGTTCCATATGTGGCTTCCGGTGGAGGGGCTGATCTCACAGGATACCTATTTCCTGGAACCGTCCCCTTATACAACAGTAACTGCACCGGGCGATGCCAGAAACAGCATTACAGCTACTGCATATCAGCACAGGGACGGGAGCATCTATATAGCAGCAGGGAGGGGATATACACCAAACGGAATGGTAACGCCGCACCTGGCTGCTCCGGGCGTAAACGTGAAAGTCCCTCTGGTGCGAGGTGGCTTCGGAACCCGCTCCGGAACCAGCATCTCTGCCGCCCAGACTGCCGGTATTGCGGCTTTGTTGTTTGAATGGGCCATCATACGGGATAACCAGCCGTTTTTTACAGGAAGCAGCGTGAAATATTATCTGCAGAGAGGGGCAAGAAGAGAGGAAAACATGCAGTATCCAAACCCGGAGTGGGGGTATGGAAGGGTGGATCTGTATCATACGTTTGAACTGCTGACATGAGATAACAAAAGGATACTAATGTACTAATTTTGGAAAAAATATTCATATAGATAAATTACCTTTTATCGTGTACTATAAACATATAGAAAAAATTATATGATCATAACATCAAGGGAGGAATTTTTACGTTATGGAATC
>ENA-OQHY01000414-OQHY01000414.1-human-gut-metagenome-genome-assembly--contig:-NODE-414-length-24289-cov-9.153671_pt1 | contig 24289 bp, 33 predicted proteins | sample MGYA00242570_ERZ504733 | MGnify/ENA primary metagenome ERZ504733 (study PRJEB26092, sample SAMD00036219) | human gut metagenome | host: Homo sapiens | study: EMG produced TPA metagenomics assembly of... | reverse complement strand
TGAAAAGGGAGGCGGCAGGCTGATTCTTGTCCTGACAACCATTTTAATCATTGCGATATGGATGGGAATTATAGGAATTCTGATTAAACCGATGTCGGAGGATTTGGATCAACGGTGTTATATCCGCTTTTGAAAGATGTCCCTTATGTTAATAAAATCCTCCCACAGCCGGAAGAAACGGTGGAGCAGACCGAGGGCACAGAGCATCAGTATGGGTCTTTAAGCGAGGCCATCAGCCAGATTAAAGAACTGGAAAAAGAACTCGATGAAGCCAGCAGTACAAATAAAAATGACAAAAAAAGATCAAGGATCTGAAGGCACAGATCAAGGATCTTTCAAAATACAAAGAGGATGAGGCTGCCTTTGAAAAGGAGAAGGAAAAATACTACGAGGAGGTTGTTTTTTCCGATCAGGCACCCGATATACAGCAGTATAAGACATATTATGAGAGCATTGATCCAGAAAATGCCGAAGTCTTATACAAACAAGTGGTTGAACAGATTACCTACGATAGTCAGGTTGAAGATTACGCAAAGACATATTCCAACATGAAGCCTCAGGAGGCGGCCAGCATCTTTGATACGATGACGGACAATCTGGGGCTTGTGGCTGACATTCTCATGAATATGGGAACACAGCAGAGGGCGGATATTCTTGGCAAGATGGATGCAACGACTGCGGCGAAGCTGACAGAGATCATGGAACCTACCAAGAAAAAGTAGGAAATCTGTAAATAACAGAAAGGAGGAACGTGTTTGACAAGTGCAAATGTATTTAATTTGAATTCTGTAAAGCAGGGTCAGGTATTAAATGCAAATGCTGCAAAAGGCAGATCAAAAGCTGAAAATCCGGATGCGGCAGGCGTGTTTGCTTCACTGATGGGCAGTAACTACTCTACAAATTTTAATATGCCGTCCGTGAATACAAAAATAAACAACAATGTATTACAGCAGACAAATGCGGCAGATAATTACGACCGGTATCAGTATCAGGATAATACCATCCGTCAGGCAGCCGGAGATGTTGTCACAGACGTGATTGGCAATTCGACAGATACTCTGGATCAGTTCCAGGGCGATGTTGTCAGGACGGTGGCCGAACAATTGGGTGTTTCGGAAGATTCTGTAAAAGATATGATGGAGTCGCTGGGACTTACAGCTTTTGATCTCCTGAATCCGGAAAATCTTGCACAGCTTGCAATGCAGCTGACAGGAGAAACTTCTCCAATGGATTTACTGATGAATGACCAGTTTCAGGGGCTGATGCAGCAAATGGACCAGCTGGGAGGGCAGCTTGCAAATGAACTAAATCTTCAGCCGGCACAGATGGAGGAACTGATTGCGCAGATGGATATTCTGCAGACACCGGAAACTCTGACCGATGAAGAAATGCAGGTATTGACCGATGTGGCAGGACAGCAGACAACAGCAGATACTGTTTCGGCAGATGTGATGCCGGAGCTTGCACAGACTGATGAGGTACAGCCGATGGATAAACAGGCGGATGTATTTCAGAAAGAACCAAAATCGGATGAAGTACGTACACAGCAGCCACAGACAAAGCAGACAGCAGAACAACAGACGATGGAACAGCAGACGGATGCCGCAGATGCAGATTCGCAGACAGGGGATCAGGTGAAGTCGGCGCAGCCGGAAAAAATGACGGCAGACCAGACCAGCTCTGATGTGGCAAAGACACAGACTGCCATGCAGATGCAGGATACCGCCGGGGTACAGACGATGGCGCATGCGGCGGATGTAACATCCGAGACATCGTATATTTCTGTGGATACCATGGATTTGCTGGAACAGGTGGCAGAGCAGATCCGTGTGAATGTTTCGCAAGGAACTTCATCGATGGAGATGCAGCTGAATCCGGAAAATCTCGGGAAAGTGTATGTAAATATTTCTTCGAAAGAAGGCATGATCCATGCACAGCTGGCAGCTTCTAATGAAGCAGTCCGCGCAGCCCTTGAAACGCAGGTGCAGATCTGCGGCAGAATTTAAATCAGGCAGGTGTCAAAGTTGACGCCATAGAAGTAACCGTTGCTTCCCATGAATTCGAAAAGAATCTGGAACAGAACCAGGAGAATGAAAAGCAGCAGGGAGAACGGCAGCAGGAGCAGTCCGGAGGCAGAAGAAGAAATTTAAATCTTTCCTCACTGGATGGATTGTCAGGATTGATGACAGAAGAAGAAACTCTTGCGGCACAAATGATGCGGGAGAATGGAAACTCCATGGATGTAACCGCATAGAAAGGAGAAAAAATGGCAGATACGACAACTTCCGCACTGAATTGGGCGAGTGTGGAAAACGGAAAAGTAAAAACGACAACATCGAAAAAAAGCGATGAGTCCAACAACGGAACCATGGGATATGATCAGTTCCTTACATTACTTTGTGCGGAAATGCAGTACCAGGACCCACTCGAACCTACCAGCAATACCGAATATGTGGCACAGCTTGCAACGTTCTCACAGTTAGAGGCAATGCTTGGCATGCAGGATACACAGAAAAATGAGATGGCAAACAATCTGGTTGGAAAGTATGTAATCTTAAAAGTTTCGGACGAAACAACCGGAAAAACTTCTTATGTGGACGGTAAAGTAGATTACGTCATGTATCAGGAAGATGGATCACAGATGCTCAGTGTCAACAATAAGCTGTATTCCATCGATACGCTTGATACGGTGGCCGACAGTGATTACTATGAAGCGATTGGTTATGCCAAGACCATTTCAAACATGCTGGCACAGCTTCCGGATATTGAAAATATTACGACCAAGTATTCCGGTGCGATAGAACAGATCCGTAAGGTATACGATGGCATGACGGATTATCAGAAGAGCTTTGTAAGTGAGTCTGATCTTGCAAAACTGAAGAAGTATGAGCAGAAGATCAAAGATCTGGGGGGAGATACCTCAGACGATACAAAGACGGATGATACCAAAACAGATACAGATACGAAAACCGATGATACCAAGACCGATACGGATACCAAGACCGATGACACAAAAACGGATGACTCGAAGACAGAGAATGGTTCCGGTCAGAAGAGTGACGAGACAACAGGTGCATAGGAAAGGGGAGAAAAGAGATGAACCCGATCAGCAAACAGTTTTCGTCGATCGAACAGGTAACCGGTCAGTATTTAAAACAGAAAAACGTAACCAGTCCGTCAAAGACGTCGGATGTTTCATTCGAAGATGTCTTACGGCAACAGCAACAGTTAAAGTTTCAAAGCATGCCTCGCAGCGGTTAGAAAGCAGAAATATCAGCTTATCCGAGGAACAGAATGCCAGACTCGAAGACGGAGTGGAACAGGCACATGCCAAGGGAATTAAGGATTCTCTGGTTTTGGTGGATTCCCTTGCTTTTATTGTTAATGTGCCAAGTAAAACCGTTGTTACCGCAATGGATCAGACGGAAACACAATCAAATATTTTTACAAATATAGATGGCGCAGTTATTATGTAACCGGACCTTATGGAGGTTACAGGAATCCCGACTGACAGAAGGATTTCAAAACCATATTGCCATCTAAGGAGGTCAATGTACTATGATGAGATCATTATTCTCTGCTGTGTCAGGTCTTAAGACACACCAGACGAGAATGGATGTAATTGGTAACAATATTGCCAATGTAAATACCGAAGCGTTCAAAGCTTCCAGCGTAAGATTCAGTGAACTGATGTACCAGACAATGTCCACCGCATCCGGTGGGGATGCGTCAACCGGTACGGGTGGTGTCAATGCCAAGCAGGTTGGTCTTGGTGTAAGCACGGCATCTACCATGATCAATATTACCGGGGCAGGTTCTTCCGAGACAACCGGATACCCGTTTGATTTAAAACTCAGCGACAGCCAGACCACAAACTTCTTTATTGTCAGCGATGGAACAAATACCATGTTTACCCGTGCAGGTTCGTTCTATGTAGATGGAAATGGCTATCTGTGTATGAGTTCTACCGGATACACCGTACAGGGATGGCAGGTAGACAAAACGACAGGTGAGATCCACAAAGATACGGTTTCTCCCCTGCAGGTGATGTCACCGTCCAACACGACATCCGCTCCGGAGGCAACGACAGAGGCTTATGTGCATGGAATTCTGGATAAGGAAGATACCGATGTCACCGGAAAAGACGGCTATGTTATGACTCTTGGATTTTATGATGATCTGGGATACTCTTATACGGCTAAGTTTGCGGTATCGACACCGAAGACAACTCAGGGATTAGGCACTGGAAATAATTATTTTATCAGTTTAACGGATATTATTGATTCGAAGGGAAATTCTATTGTCACAAAAGACGAAAATGGAAATGCAATAAAAGACGAAGCTGGTAAGCGTAAGATGCTTGATTCGATCTGGGGAGATGACGGGAAACAGGATGATACGAATGGACCGAAGGGCTATTATATGAAATATGATTCCAATAAGGGTACATTTGTAAGTATTGGCGATGGTTCGAATACAACAGCTGGTACGAAGGCTGTAACGGCGAAATCCTTAAAACTTTCTGCCCTGGGAACACAGTATACAACAAATAATGCAGACGGAACGACACAAAAATCCAATTTTAAGGACATCAATGTAGATTTTTCCACTTCCACCAATGTAGGCCATGGCGGAAAGTCAACACTGAAAGTAGAAAAAGGAACTTCTGTTGGAAAAGAAACCGGTAAGAAGAATGGTGCAATGATCGGACTTGCTGTAGACCAGAGCGGTAAGATTTATGCAAGCTATGACAATGGTAACACCGAACTTCTCGGACAGATCGCAGTGGCACAGTTTGCCAATGCTTCCGGTCTTGAAAAAATTGGTGATAACTGCTATCAGACAACCTTAAACTCCGGCGAGTTTGACGGTGTGGGTGTAGCTGTGGATGCGGATGGAAGCAAGATCAATTCCGGACAGCTGGAAATGTCAAACGTTGACCTTTCCGGACAGTTTACCGATATGATCATTACGCAGCGTGGATTTCAGGCAAATTCGCGTGTTATCACAGTTTCCGACACATTACTGGAAGAATTAATCAACTTAAAGAGATAGTTTGAAAAAATAGTTGGGAAATGGTTTTTTGACTGTTTCTCAACATTTTTTGTGATTTTATACCCTTTTTAACAAAAAGGAAGTAGACAAGAGAGAGAAAGTTTAGTAAAATCATATAAAAGGGTATTTTGATGGATTTTGTCGGAAGATCCATCGGAATTCCTAATTTTAGAAAATGGAAGGTGTAGTTCATGGATATAGCATCACTGCTTTCAATTATCGGCGGAATTGCATGGTTATCTTTGGCGTCCTCAGTAGTAACAGTTTTGACATCACTGCGATGCAGATGTACATTGATCCAGCGTCGATTGTTATCACGTTTGGCGGATCAATCTGTAGTACGATTGGGTGTTTCAAGCTTGCAGATGGAATCAACGGATTCAAGTCAATTTCACTCCCGTTCAAGGATAAAACATATGATCCGTCACAGACCATCCGACAATTATTGACATGTCAAATGTCGGAAGAAAAGAAGGTTTGCTTGCACTTGAAGAAGCTGCAAACGGAATTGAAGACGAATTCCTGAAAAAAGGAATCATGCTTGTAGTAGATGGCACCGATCCGGAGCTGGTCCGTGGGATTCTGGAAACGGATATGGTGTGTCTGGAAACCCGTCACAAGGATGTGATTAAGTTTTGGGAAAAATGGGGCGAGATGGGTCCTGCCTGGGGTATGATTGGTACCCTGCTCGGACTGATCGCCATGTTAAATAAACTTTCCGATCCGTCTGCGATCGGACCACAGATGTCTGTAGCACTGGTTACGACACTGTACGGTTCCCTGATTGCAAACTGGTTATGTGCCCCGATTGCCGGAAAACTTTCCGTAAACAATGATATGGAAGTGGTAAACCGTCAGATCACCATTGAAGGTTTGCTGTCCATTCAGGCAGGAGAAAATCCACGCGTTATTGAGGAAAAATTAAAGTCATTCCTTTCACCGACTGTAAGAGAGGGTGTTCTTGAAAACGGCGGAGGAGGTGAAGAGTAGTGGCAAAAAAGAAACAGGAGGATCCGCCAAAAGGAGCGCCGGCATGGATGAATACTTTCTCGGATCTGATGAATCTTTTGCTCTGCTTCTTCGTACTATTGTTTTCCATGTCGACAGTAGATACTGACAAGTTAGAGGCGGTTGTTGCATCACTGCAGAACGCCATCAGCATCCTTCCGACCGGCGGCACAAGCATTGGAGAGGGAGAGATGATTTCTGCCGGTGTCCGCCAGCTGGAATTTCTGGATTCTTACTACAATGAGATGGCAAATTCCAAAGCAGAGAATACCGATGAGCAGACAGATGGCAAACTGTCTGCACAGGAACAGTACGAGCAGCAGCAACTTGCGGAATCTGAAAAGATGGCAGATGAAATCCAACAGGAACTTGATAATTCACAGCTGTCCGGAAAGGTGGATGTGGATTTCAATGCAGAGTATGTAAAACTGAATCTGAATGGCTCCATTTTGTTTGCATCCGGTAAGGCTGATCTCGTTAAACAGGCAGTCCCGATTGTAAACAAGCTTGGAAAGATTCTTGAAAAATATAACAAGAATGTGATAGAGATAGAAGGACATACCGATAATGTTCCGATCCGCTATTCTGCAAAATATGAAAATAACGAGGTTCTTTCGGTGTACCGTGCACTTGCTGTCACGGATCAGCTCAGAAAAAATAAAAATCTCAATCCCAAGTACATTAAGTTTGCGGGAAGAGGAGATTACATACCGGTTGCTGACAACAGTACGGCAGAGGGACGTGCACAAAACCGACGCGTAGAGATAAAAATTTATAACTCATTCAATTCAGATGTGAAAGAAAATAACTAAGAGGAGTAAGCAATGAAGAAGAATTTAATTTCAGTTGTCATTCTGGCACTTGTATTTGCAAATTTTGTTTTGACAGCACTTTTGATGTTTTCGGTATTACCGGAGACAAAAAAAGCAAATACGCTGATCGAAAAAGTGTGTTCCGCAATTGATCTGGATTTAAACAGTGGTGCGGCTACCGGAACCAGCAATATTTCCATTGATGATCAGGAAATTTATAAAGTCAGCGAAGGGGAAGACCTGACAACAAACCTTGCAGAAGGAAAAGACGGAAAGACTCATTATGCAGTACTGAATGTATCACTTGTTCTGAACAAGAAGAGCGACAATTACAAGAAATACACACAGGATTTCCTGACAAATCAGGATGATACAATCAAAAATGATATTATCAAAGTGGTAAGTGGATATACATTTGAGCAGTTTAACCAGAATTCAGATGCAATTAAGGACACGATCCTTGAAGATATGCAGAATTTATTCGGCAAAGATTATGTGATCGGAGTAAACTTCTCCAAACTGACAGCACAATAGGATTTTTACAGGTGGTGAAAGACTGATGGGTGACGTATTATCCCAAAATGAGATAGACAACTTGCTGGCGGCACTTAGTACCGGTGAGCTGGATGTGGATGAAATAAAAGACAATAATGAAAAAAAGGTAAAAGAGTACGATTTTGCCCGTCCTTCCAAATTTTCCAAGGAACATCTGCGTACCATGGAAATGATATTTGAACATTATGGCAGACTTTTATCTACGAACCTGCCCGTATATTTACGGAAAAATGTTCAGGTAGAGGTGGTGAATTCAGAAGCGGTTACGTATTCTGAATTTTCCAATGCACTGTCAAATCCGGTTCTTTTGGGAATTGTGAATTTTGCACCCCTCAAGGGAAATATTATTTTGGAAATGGCATCGAATCTGGGGTATGCGATTGTTGACCGTATGCTCGGTGGCAGAGGAGATCCTATGGACAAGGTTCGTGAGTTCTCGGAAATCGAACTTTTGATTATCGAACGGATTATGATTGTGTGCGTCAACCTTTTACGGGAACCATGGGAAAACGTGGCGGATATTCATCCCCGGTTAGAGAGAATTGAAACCAATTCCCAGTATGCACAGATTATTTCTCCGAGTGAAATGATTGCGATTGTGACAATTAACCTTAAGATCGGGGAAGTGGAAGGCCTGATGAATGTCTGTCTTCCGTACCTGACTCTTGAGGATGTGATTGATAAACTGAATACGAAATACTGGTATTCAAATTTGCAGAATCAGGACAATACCGATTACACGGAATCCATTGAGACCCTGATTCGGCGCGCACAGATACCGATCAAAGCTGTTCTTGGAAACAGTATGATATCGGTAAATGATTTTGCCATGCTGCAGCCGGGAGATATTATCCGGCTGGATCGCAAGGTGGAGGACGAATTGGATATTTATGTTGGAAATATTCGGAAATTTACTGCACTTCCCGGATCATCGGGGGATAAATATGCAGTCAGGGTCACTTCGGTGATCAGAGAGGAGCAATAAACTATGGATGGAGTATTATCGCAGGAAGAAATTAACGCACTGCTGAATGAACCTGGAGCAGAAGCGAGTGATTCTGCGGAAAATGAACTGTCTGATGCACAAAAAGACGCGATCGGAGAGATTGCCAATATAAGTATGGGAACTGCGGCGACAACGTTGTTTTCGCTCGTTAACCATAAGGTGGAAATTTCAACTCCAGTTGTTTCTTACGGCACATGGGATGACATTGTACAGGAGTATGAAAAACCCTGTGTGTTTATCCGGATTGCATATACCGTAGGACTGGATGGAAGCAATATTCTTGTCCTGAGGGAACATGATGTAAAAGTCATCACGGATCTGATGATGGGAGGAGATGGAACCAATACAGATGGCGAACTTGGCGAATTGCATTTGTCCGCAATCAGTGAAGCTATGAACCAGATGATGGGTTCTGCGGCAACTTCCCTTTCTTCCATGTTAAACCGCAAGATTGATATCAGCCCGCCAAATGCAACGGTGATTAATCTGCAGGAAGACATCGATGAAGCGGAGATTGATTCCTTCCTTACCGGAAAGTTTGTTAAGATCTCTTTCCATATGGAATCGGGGATCTGGTTGACAGTACAATTATGCAGCTGTATCCGATTTCATTTGCAAAGGATATGTGTGATGGAGTGGCAAAAACGATGGAAATGGACAGTCAGAGTGTGACGGCCGATTCCTCAGCAGCAAATTCCGGCAATCCGGCAGGGGCACAGCCAGCAGCTGCATCTGCCGCAGCACAGCAGTCACAGCAGATGGCTTCACAGAATACAGCACAAATGGGGCAGCCGATGGGGCAGCCGATGGGACAGACGATGATGGGAAATACTATGATGAATCAGAACATGGGACAGCCGGTTAATGTTCAGCCGGCACAATTTAGCGCATTTGCGGGTGGAAACCTTGGAAATTACCAGCCGGAAAATATTGATCTGATTATGGATGTTCCGCTTCAGGTGACAGTTGAGCTTGGAAGGACAACAAAATCCATTTCAGATATTCTGGATCTGGGACCGGGAAAAATTATTGAGTTGAATAAACTGGCAGGCGAGCCGATTGATGTGCTTGTCAATGGAAAATATGTCGCAAAGGGCGAAGTTGTCGTCATTGAAGAAAGTTTCGGTGTTCGAATCACGGAAATTGTCAATGCTTCAAGAACAGGCGGAAAGTAGAAACAGACATGACAAATGTGTTACTGACAGGTTCTCTGGAAAGCTTTATACAACTTTTGGGTGCACTGTTTATTTTTGCTGTTGTTCTGGCTGCTACATATCTTACCACCAGATGGATGGGAGGTATGCAGCGTGGACGCCAGAATAATAAGAATCTGCATGTGATAGAGACAATCAGTGTCGGCAATAACAAGATGATCAGTATTGTGGAAGCCGGCAGTGTCTATCTGGTTGTTTCTGTTGGAAAAGAGGAAGTACATCTTCTGGCAAAGCTTACGAGGGATCAGTTAAAAGATTTCTCTTTTGAGCTGGAACAGAGTGGGAAAAAGCAGGATTCTTTTGCGGAAATTCTCAACCAGTTAAAAGACAAGTTACCAAAGAAGCAAGGATAAAGATGAGCAAAGGGAAAAAGATATACTGCATTGCAAGTTTTGCGTTTGCGTGTGCGGTTTTAATACTTACAATTACATTATGCATGATGCATCCGGGACGTGTCTATGCAAGTTCCATGGACCCGGACAGTATTACAAAGATTACACAGAAAGATACACAGGGAGCAGATCATAATACAGACAATGCCAATGGATTGTCAATTACATATAACAATGATTCCGGATCGGTTTCCACACCGATCAAGATGCTTCTGGTGTTGACAATTCTATCACTTGCACCATCGATTCTGATTATGATGACTTCGTTTACACGAATTATCATTGTACTTCATTTCCTTAGGACTGCGATCGGAACGCAGACGACACCACCCAATCAGGTTTTGATCGGTCTGGCATTGTTTCTGACATTTTTTATCATGTGGCCAACGTTCCAGCAGATCAACAAAGAGGCAATTCAGCCGCTCGATAAGGGAGAAATCACACAGTCGGAATTTTTTGAAAAAGCAGAAGGGCCGATTCGTGAATTTATGATCAAAGATGCAAAGATCCAGATAAGGGATGTGAATCTTTTTGCGGAGATTTCCGGAGAAACGTATAAAGATACAAAGGAATTGTCGGATGTTCCGTTTACCACACTGGTTCCGGCATTCATTCTGAGCGAGCTTCGGAAAGCATTCATTATGGGATTTTTAATTTATATTCCGTTTATTGTAATTGATATGGTGGTGTCATCCGTACTGATGTCCATGGGTATGATGATGCTTCCTCCGACAACCATTTCGTTGCCGTTTAAGATTTTGTTGTTTGTTCTGGCGGATGGATGGGATCTTGTCATAAAATCCCTCGTCCAGACATTTTATTAGGAGGATACCGTATGATTTCACAGGGTGCAGTTCTTGATATTGCAAGAGATGCAATTTATACCATTCTGATCACGTCGGCACCGCTGCTTCTGGTTTCTCTGGTGGTTGGTCTGATTATCAGTATTTTTCAGACGGTTACATCCATTCAGGAGCAGACACTTACGTTTGTTCCAAAGATTATTGCGGTATTTGCTGCAATGATCCTTTGCGGCTCTTGGATGTTAAATAACATGACCGAACTGGTGGAGCGTCTGTGGTCGAATTTCAGTACCTATCTGAGTATGTGATTTGATAAAAAGATATGGTTAATTATGTATTTACACTTGAAAATTTTGAATATTTTCTGCTGATTCTGGTAAGAGTTACCTGTTTTGTGTATGTGGCCCCGTTATTGGGGCAGCAGGGAATTCCCAATCAGATTAAAATCGGATTTTCATTTTTTGTCTCATTGCTTTTATACAATGTAGTAGATCGGCCGGAGCTGACATACGCAAGTGTTGTCGGGTATGCGGTAGTTGTGATCAAAGAGGGAATTACGGGACTGCTGATTGGGTATGCGGCAAGCATCTGTAATTCCATTGTTTTGTTTGCAGGAAATATTATAGATATGGATATTGGTCTGTCCATGTCTACCGAATTTAATCAGGACATGGGAACAGAAACCACACTGACAGGAAATCTGTATTATTATCTGGTTCTGCTTCTTTTGATTACATCTGATTTTTATACCTATCTGGTACGTGCGGTTACGGATTCTTTTTCCGTAATTCCGATTGCCCACCAGAAATTTGCATGGGATCATCTGTTATCTGCAATCACACGCTATATGGGAGATTCATTCATCATAGGGTTTCGGATTTTTCTTCCGTTTTTTGCCTGTATTATGGTTTTGAACTGTGTACTTGGAATTATGGCACGTGTGGCACCGCAGATGAATATGTTTTCAATCGGTATGCAGCTGAAGATTCTGGTTGGATTTGTTGTTTTGTATCTGATCGTGTTCCTGTTGCCGAATGTGGCAAATTATATTTTTGATGAAATAAAGACGATGGTGAAGCTTGTTGCAGAAGGTTTGTATTGACGAAAAAAATCAGAATCGAATATTGCATTATAATCTGCAATGGTTTGCAAAAGACGGCGAAGGCGGCGAGAAGACAGAACCTGCAACCGCCAAGAAATTAAAAGATGCCAGAGATGAAGGTAAGGTTGCAAAAAGCCGCGAACTGAATTCGGCATTTGATCTGATTGTTTTGTTTCTATGCCTGAAAATTTTTGTTTCCTTTGTGGGAGGAAAATTCATAGATATTTTTTCTTATATCTATGAAAATATGCCGGATTTTGTTAAAATAAATGAGGGCGGATTGTCCGTGCAGGCGGCAGCAGGCCTGATTGCCTCAGTCACCTTGAAAAGCCTGATCATTATGCTTCCGTTTATGGCGTTTGGATTTGTTGTTACGCTTCTGGTCAGCATTGTGCAGGTAGGATGAAAGTTTCCACAAAACCCATGAAACCGGAACTTCCAAGCTGAATCCATTGAACGGATTCAAACGTATCTTTTCGAAAGATTCGCTCTTTGAACTGGTGAAATCCATTTTAAAGATTGTGATTATCATATATATCGCGTATACTTCCATAAAAGATAATGCAAATGATCTGTTTGCGTTGTATGATCTGGGACTGAATCAGGCGGTTGCGCTTGTGGGGACTCTGATTATCAATACGGGAATAAAAATCAGTATTGTTTATCTTGTGATTGGTCTGGCTGACTTTATCTATCAGAAACATAAGTTTAATGAAGATATGAAGATGACCAAGCAGGAAGTAAAAGATGAATACAAAAATACAGAGGGAGATCCGCAGATCAAAGGACGGCAGCGCCGTAAAATGCAGGAGGTATCCCAGAAGCGAATGATGCAGGATGTGCCCAAGGCGGATGTGGTCATCACGAACCCGACGCATTTTGCCGTAGCATTGAAATATGAGGCGGAAGTCAGTTCTGCCCCGGTTGTCCTTGCAAAAGGAGAAGATTACCTTGCGCAAAAGATTAAGGAAGTGGCGAGGGAGAATAAAATTGAAATTGTTGAAAATAAGCCTCTGGCACGTATGCTCTATCACAATGTTGATGTGGGAGCAGAAATTCCGCCGGAGCTTTACCAGGCTGTGGCAGAAGTTCTTGCTGCCGTATACAAGGCCAAAAATATACAGTAGTGCAGTTATACAACAAACAGGTGCGAAAGGAGGTTGTGCAGGATGCTGAAGAAAGCGGATATCGGTGTAGGTTTATATCTTTTGGCGGCAGTAGTTTTCTTCATTGTTCCAATTCCATCCGTATTGCTGGATGTGATGCTTGCATTTAACATTTCCATCGCCTTAATTATTGTATTTAATGTATTGTTTGTTCGGGAAGTACTGGATATGTCTTTCTTCCCGACATTACTTTTGTTTACGACTATTTTTCGAATTTCTCTGAACGTATCTTCCACCCGTCTGATTCTTCTGACGGGAGATCCTGGTAACGTTGTTAAGACATTCGGTTCGTTCGTCGGCGGAGGAAATATGGTGGTCGGTTCCATTGTATTTATTGTCCTCGTATTGATTCAGTTTATTGTTATCAATAAAGGTTCGGAACGTGTATCCGAAGTAACCGCCAGATTTACACTCGATGCCATGCCTGGTAAACAGATGGCGATTGATGCGGACTTAAATACCGGTGCGATCACCGATGCGGAGGCAAAGGAACGACGGGAAAAGATTCAGAGAGAATCTAGTTTCTTCGGCGCGATGGATGGTGCCACAAAGTATGTAAAGGGAGATGCTACGGCAGGTCTGATCATCACCTTTATTAACCTGATCGGCGGAACCATTATGGGAGTTATGAATCAGGGACTTGGATTTGCAGATGCCATTCAGCAGTATGGTCTGCTGACCATCGGTGATGGTCTGGTGTCCCAGATTCCGTCTCTTCTGATTTCTCTTGCAACCGGTATACTTGTCACCAAGGGATCAAACGAGGCAGACTTTTCCGGAATTCTGGTCAAGCAGCTTTTTGGAATTCCGAGGGTACTTTATATTGTAGGTTCCGTGCTGGTTTTCCTCGGAATTTTTACTCCGTTAAATCCGGTTTTATTTATTGCACTTGGTCTGGTGTTTATCATCGCCGGCAAAAATATCAGCAAGAATATCGGCGAAGAAAATATTGAGGAAGAAGTACAGCAGGCGGAGACGGAGGCGGAAGAGATCCGGAAACCGGAGAATGTGGTTTCCCTGCTTCAGGTCGATCCGATCGAACTCGAATTCGGATATGGTATTATTCCGCTGGCAGATGTAAACCAGGGTGGAGATCTTCTGGATCGTGTGGTAATGATCCGGCGGCAGATTGCACTGGAACTTGGTACGGTTGTTCCGATTATCCGCCTGAGGGATAATATCCAGTTAAATCCGAACCAGTATATTATCAAGATCAAAGGCGTGCAGGTAACGGAAGGAGAAATTCTTTTTGATCATTATATGGCGATGAATCCGGGGTATGTGGAGGAAGAAATTACAGGTATTCCTACATTTGAACCGTCTTTCCATCTTCCGGCCATCTGGATTACGGAAGCGCAGAGAGAACGTGCAGAGAGTCTTGGATACACCGTAGTTGATGCACCGTCTATCATTGCGACGCATTTGACAGAAGTAATCCGAAGCCACATCGCAGAGCTTCTGACCAGACAGGATGTACAGAACCTGGTCAACAACTTAAAAGAATCCAATCCGGTTCTTGTGGACGAGCTCACGCCGAAACTTCTTGGCCTTGGAGAGATTCAGAAAGTACTGCAGAATCTTTTGCGGGAAGGCATTTCGATCAGGGATCTTTTGTCTATTTTTGAATCGCTGGCAGATCATGCACAGACATCCAGAGATACGGATGTGCTGACGGAATATGTAAGGCAGAGTCTGAAGCGTGCAATTTCGAGCAAATATTTCCCGTCGAACGAAACGACCAGTGTCATTACGCTCGATCCGAAAGTGGAACAGGAGATCATGTCTTCGGTCAAGCAGACAGAGCAGGGTGCATATCTGACGATGGACCCGGAGAAAACAAAAGCAATTATGGATTCCGTGCGGACAGAAACCGAGAAACTCGAAAGCCTCGGAAAGAATCCGATCATTATTACATCGCCAATTGTGCGTATGTATTTTAAAAAACTCACAGAAGATTATTTCAAAGATCTGATTGTTGTCTCTTACAATGAAGTAGAATCTGATGTGGAGCTGCAATCGGTAGGGATGGTGACAGCATAAATGACAATTAATAAATTTCAGGGAAAAACACAGGAAGAAGCCATTGCAAAGGCAAAAGAAGAATTTGGAGAACGCGCGGTCATTATGAACATCCGTGAGGTAAAACCGAAGGGGCTGTTTCGTGCGTTTAAGAATTCAACATTTGAAGTGACTGCGGCAATGGAGGAAAAAGAACATTTTTCCAATGCCATGCAGGCAGCACAGATGACACAGAGTATGGCAAAAGAAGGAAAACTGCACGACATGATCAATCTTGCGGCGGATGAACCGATTACCATTCCGAAACTGCAGGAACAGGAAGGTAACGCACAAGCGACCAGACAGGAGCCAGCACGTATGCCACAATCACAGAATCTGGTACAGGAAAATGAAGAGAAAAAATTAGAAGAAAGACTTGAGGTTTTATCTGACCGTCTGGAAAAATCTCTTGGCGGGAAAAATCCGAAGGAGCCGGAGACACCAAAGGGGCCGTCTTCGGAAGAACTCAATTTTGTCCGGATTCTCTACAGCACGCTGTTGAAAAACGAGGTGAGTGAACAGTATGTCAATCAGATCCTTGGCGAAATTGAAAAATTTATCCGCCCGGGACACAGTGTGGATACGATTCTTTCCAATGTTTACCAGAAGCTGATTTTGCGTTTCGGTCAGCCAAAATCACTGGATTTAAGTGGGGCAAAACCGCATGTTGTATTTTTTATCGGACCTACCGGTGTTGGCAAAACCACAACAATCGCTAAAATTGCGTCCAAATATAAGGTGGATTATGAAAAAAAAGTAGCGTTTATTACTGCAGATACCTACCGGATCGCAGCAACAGAACAGCTACAGGTGTATGCAAATATTCTTGACGCACCTATGTCTATCGTGTATTCTAAAGAGGAACTGAATGAAGCAATTGGAAAATATGCGGAATACGATCTTGTTTTCGTTGATACTGCTGGATTTTCCCATAAAAATGAGGAACAGAAAGAGGATATCAGAAACCTGATTCAGGGAGTTGACCCTGAATATACAAGTGAAGTATATTTAGTTCTCAGCGCTACAACGAAATACAGAGATTTGCTTGATATTGTAGATACCTATCACACAATATCTGAGTTTAAACTGATTTTTACAAAACTGGATGAGACATCAACGTATGGAAATTTGCTCAATATTAAGCTGTATTCAGATGCGGAACTGTCTTATACGACAAATGGACAGAATGTACCGGATGATATTGAATTATTTGATACACAAAAGATCGTGAAACAATTATTAGGGGGCAATTCGTAATGGATCAGGCAGAACAATTGCGAAATGTAATAAAACTGCACAATCAGAATAATCAGAATAATGCACGGGTGGTGACGATTACCAGCGGAAAAGGCGGGGTCGGGAAGTCGAATCTTGCAGTAAATCTTGCGGTATGTCTCAGAAAAGCAGGCAAGAGGGTGATTATTTTTGATGCTGATTTTGGTCTCGCAAACGTTGAGGTAATGTTTGGTGCAATCCCACAGTATAATTTGTCTGATTTTATATACCGTGGAAAGTCAATTCGTGAAATAATCACACCTGGACCCATGGATATCGGGTTTATATCCGGTGGCTCAGGAATTATCGGATTGAACAATCTTACAAAAGAACAGATTTTATATATCGTAAATTCGATTGACACATTGAATGAACTGGCAGATTTTATCCTGATTGATACGGGGGCAGGAATCTCGGATCAGGTTCTGGAATTTGTCATGGCAAGTCCGGAGGTATTACTGGTATCCACACCGGAACCAAGTTCCCTGACGGATGCGTATTCGCTTTTAAAAGCATTGTACCATAACCCGAATTTTGTGGAGGATGAGACAACCATCCACATAGTAACCAACCGGGTAAATTCTCAGGACGAAGGACGGGCAATTTATGAGAAAGTGAATTCTGTAGTATCTCAGTTTTTACATGGAAGTCTGAATTATCTGGGGATGATTCCACAGGATGCTGCTTTGGAACGGGCAGTAAGACAGCAAAAGACAGTTACCATGAGTGACCCGAATGCAAAATCTGCCAGGGCGATTTCAGAACTTGCAGATCATCTGTTAAACGGCACCCAGCAGAAGACACCGGTACGGTGGGGAATAGCACAGATGTTTTCCAGTTTTTTATCAAACCGAAAATAGGGAGATGAATAATTATGAAACTTTCAGATGTGATTACTCCGGGAGACAAAATTGATATTAAAATGCTGCATGAAGCGAACCAGGAAGATAATGGAGGAGAGATCGCGAAAATCTATCAAAGTGCGGTCAGCGACATTTTTTCGGACCAGGAATTGGAAATTTCTATGCCGACAAGTGGTGGAAGAATGGTGTTATTTCAACTGGAGAGGGAGTGCAGCATTGTTTTTTATACAAAAGGCGGTATGTATAACTGCACAGCAGTTGTGAAGAAACGTTATCGCAAAGAAAATCTGTATCTGCTCAGAATTGTGATTACTTCCGGATTACAGAAATTTCAGCGCCGGGAATTTTTCCGGATTCCTTATACGACACCGTTAAAATATTACGAAATATCGGAACAGACGGCACAGATGCAGACAACGGAAGAATTGTTTACGGAAATTCAAAAGCCGGAATATATTGATCAGGTACGTGAGGGAACGATTCAGAATATCAGTGGCGGTGGAATCCGCTTTGTCTCCGGACAATGGATAAAACAGAACCAAAATATTCTTCTGGTGATCAGACTGACAAATGAATATTCGGATGAAACTTTTTATCTTCCGGGACAGGTGATTGCAACAGAAAAACATCCAGCGATAGAGGAAATGTACATTCACCGGGTAAAATTTCTGTTCCGGGATCTCCGGGACCGGGAAAAAATTGTACGCTTCGTTTTTGAGGAAGAGAGAAGAATTCGCAGGAAAGAAGTTGGGTGACTCATATGAAAAAAAACATTTTGGTAGTTGATGATTCTGCACTCATGAGAAGGGTCATGTGTGATATAATCAATTCAGACAGTAAATTTCAAGCAACAGACTATTGCAGAGATGGTCTTGAGGCATATGAAAAACTGAAGCATACCAGTTATGATGGTGTGGTTCTGGATGTGAATATGCCACGCATGGATGGACTGCAGTTACTCGAAAAGTTACAAAAAGAAGGCATACGTGCAAATGTGGTTATGGTAAGTACACTTACCGACAGCAGGGAAGCAGATGTTACCATTTTAGCCATGGAGCGCGGAGCAATAGATTTTGTGGCGAAACCGACAAACATCATAGAGGCAAAAGGAGAGGCATTCAAAAGACAGCTTCTTGGCATATTGAATGCTGTTCTTGCAACACAAAAAACAGCAGGAGGTATCCGTGTGGCAGCAAAACCGGCAGCAAAGGCACCGATGATGCGGAAAGCGACAGGCGGAAAGAACAAACTGGTTGCACTGGCTTGTTCCACAGGCGGACCGAAAGCGTTACAGAGTGTGATTCCGTTTCTTCCGAAAGAACTGGATGCCCCGGTTGTACTTGTACAGCATATGCCGCCGGGGTTTACCAAATCCATGGCTGACAGTTGATGATCTGAGCAAAATCAGGGTGAAGGAAGCAGAGCATGGAGAGCGGCTGCAAAAGGGATGTGTTTATATTGCTCCGGGCGGAAAACATTTGAAAGTTGCAAAAACCGCAGACGGAAACAACAGCATTGTACTCGATGATGCAACACCGGCAATCGGAGGACTGAAGCCGTGTGCAAATCTTATGTATGATTCACTGACAGCAAGTAGCTATGATGAAATCGTATGTGTTGTCCTGACAGGAATGGGAGCGGATGGAACCAACGGAATTCTTTCGCTGGGAAGATCAAAACCGATTCGCGTAATTGCACAAAACGAAGAAACCTGTGTGGTATACGGAATGCCGAAGGCAATCTATGAAGCAGGTGTGGTAGATGAAGTTGTACCACTGGATGAAGTTGCACAGACAATCACAAAAAACGTGGGGGTAAAATAACATGGATGTAAGCCAATACCTTGAAATCTTTATCGATGAAAGTGCAGAACATTTACAGACGTTAAGTGACTGCATCATGGAACTGGAAAAAGAACCGGATAACAAGGACGTTATCAATGAAATCTTCCGTGCAGCCCATTCTTTAAAAGGAATGGCCGGTACAATGGGATTTAAGAGAATGCAGCACCTGACACATGATATGGAAAATGTGTTCCAGGAAGTCCGCAGCGAGAAAATCCAGGTAGACAGTCAGATGATTGATCTGCTGTTCAAGTGTCTGGATGCAATTGACGGATATCTTGAAAATATTAAGGCAACCTCTGATGAAGGGGAAGAAGACAATGAAGTCATTATCAAGGAACTGAACAATTTCCTCGCAAAAGCAAACGGAGAGGCTGCTGCCGCAGAGGCAGCACCTGCAGAAACAGAAAAAGAAGCAGCGGCGCCGACAGACAATGGAGACCACAAACTGTATCTTCAGATTGATCTGACGGATCAGGAGCGGGATGCCGTTATGACTGCAAAAGACAGTGGAATGCATATTTACGGCATGACGGTTATGATCCAGAAAGAGTGCCTTTTAAAAGCGGCCAGAGCATTTTTGGTATTCCGCGAAGTGGAGGCTTTTGGAGAGATTCTTGTATATCGTCCGAGCTCTCAGGATATTGAAGATGAAAAGTTTGAACAGGAATTCAGCTTTTATGTCGCATCACCGGAAAGCTTTGACAAGATCCAGAACGCTGCAAAGAATGTTTCCGAGATTGAAGATGCCGTTGGAGAAGAACTGACTGATTTTTCACCACGCGTAACAGAAACTGAGACGGAAGAAAAGAAAGAAGAAAAACCGGCAGAGACGAAACCGGAAGTACAGGCTGAACCAAAGAAAGCGCCGGAAAAGAAAAAGGCTCCGGCAAAGAAAAACGGTGTAGGAAAACCGGCGACAAGCCGTACGGTCCGTGTGGATATTGAAAAGCTGGATGCTCTTATGAACCAGGTATCCGAGCTTATCATTGCAAAGAACAGTCTGGTATCCATCAGTCAACGGAAGAGGGAGCTTTACCAATCAGGGATTCCATGAACAGATTGAATATCTGGAGCGAATCACCACAAGCCTTCATGAATCTGTTATGAAAGTCCGGATGGTGCCAATTGAGAGCGTTGTAAATAAATTTCCACGTATGATTCGTGATCTGTCCCGTACATTGAATAAGAAGATGGAACTGGTTATGACCGGTGAAGATACCGAGCTGGATCGTACCGTAGTGGATCAGATCGGTGATCCGTTACAGCATTTGCTTCGTAATTCTGCGGATCATGGTCTGGAAGACACCGAGCTTCGTATCCAGAGAGGAAAGCCGGAAGTCGGAAATATTTTCCTGAATGCATATCAGGAAGGAAATAACGTTATTATCCAGGTGGGTGATGACGGTAACGGAATTGATACCGAAGCGGTAAAAGCAAAGGCAATCGAGCGAAATATTATTACACCGGAACAGGCCGAAGTCATGACACAGAAAGAGGTTATTAATCTTTTGTTTATGCCAAGTTTTTCCATGGCAAAGAAGATTACGGATATTTCTGGAAGAGGCGTTGGCCTGGATGTTGTAAAATCTAACATTGAGCAGCTTGGCGGTGATGTGGAAGTTAAGACAAAACTTGGGGAAGGAACAACATTTACCGTTCGTCTTCCTCTGACACTTGCCATTATTCAGGCATTGATGGTTGAAGTCCGCGATGAAAAATATGCCATTGCCCTTGGGTCCATTGCAAATATTGAGAGTGTACCGGTCAGCAGCATCAAGTATGTGGAAGCAAAAGAGGTTATTCATCTGCGTGGAAGCGTTATTCCGCTTGTTCGTCTGGACAAACTTCTGGATATTGAACCAAGAGAAGAAGAACCGGAAAGCCTTACCGTTGTTATTGTAAAGAAAGGCGACAGTCAGGTAGGACTTGTTGTTGACGATCTGATGGGACAGCAGGAGATCGTTATTAAGTCTTTAGGCAAGTATATCAATGGAAATAAGCTGATCAGCGGTGCAACAATCCTCGGTGATGGTGAAGTTGCGTTGATTCTGGATGCAAACACACTGATGTAATGGGGGTGAATGACGATGGCTATTGCAAACAATCAGATTGAAACAAATGAGAATAAAAATAAAGAAAAAGAAGTAAAGCAGTATATCGTAGTTCAGATCGGTTCTGAAAAGTACGGAATTGATATCAGCTATGTCGATAATATTGTGCGTATGCAGAAAATTACCCGTGTGCCAAAGGCACAGGAGTATTTCAAGGGAATCATCAATCTTCGAGGCGAAATTGTGCCGGTTATGAGTATCCGTCTGAAAATGGGACTTGAGGATGATACCTTTACTTCGGCATCCCGGATCATTATTTTAAAGATCGAAGATAAAGGGGCTTTAGGTGTGATTGTAGATGAGGTTTGTGAGGTTGTAAATCTGTCTGAGGATCAGATCGAAAATAACAATATCAATTCAAACCATGTAAAAGATACGTTTATCAATGGTATTGGAACAAGCGGAGATCAGCTGATTTCCCTGTTTGAAATCAATGCGATTGTAGACGAAAAAGATAACACATAAGACAACTGAGTATAGTGAGGCTATGCCTCACTATACATGGTTATTGGAGGAAAAAGATGAACGATTTTACATTGGATAATGTAAATGAAATGTATATTGACGTACTGCGCGAAATTGGAAATATCGGAGCGGGAAATGCAACAACTTCTCTGGCAAGCATGATCAATGAACAGATTGATATGAATGTTCCGAAAGTAGAATTGATGGAAGCTTCTAAGCTGAGTTCCGCAATTTGTCCGGAAGACGAGATTATTGTCGGAATTTTTCTGGAAGTAACACATGATATTACAGGAAGCATGATGTTTTTAATGCGCATGGATTCCGCCCATTATCTTGTGAACAAACTGATGGGAAGAGACCCGGAAAACGATGCACCTTTTGATGAGATGGATTTATCTGCATGAAGGAAATCGGAAATATTATTACGGCTTCGTATCTGTCTGCACTTTCAAGTATGACAAATCTTACGATTTTACCATCGTTCCATATATTGCGGTGGATATGGCGGGAGCGATTCTTAGTGTTCCGGCAATTCAGTTTGGACAGTACGGAAATAATGCGCTGCTGATTGAAACAGAATTTGGCGATGAACGTATGATTAATGGATATTTTATCCTGATGCCTGAGGAAGAGTCCTATGCAAAGATTTTATCCTCTCTTGGAATTCAGTTATAGAGGAGATCGTAGAATATGGGAGAAGTGATCAAGGTTGGAATGGCAGACCTGAAAACTGCAAAAGCTCCGAATACACTCACGACACTGGGGTTGGGTTCTTGTATCGGATTAACACTTTATGATCCGGTGACGAAAATCGGTGGATTGGTACATTATATGCTGCCAGACAGCACAAAATTAAAAAATAATACCAATATTGCAAAATTCGGGGATACCGGAATCCGTGAACTTTTAAGACAGATTCTGGCTTTGGGAGCAAATCAGAGAAGACTTGTGGCAAAGATCGCGGGGGGCGCATGCATGTTTGAAACGAGCGGACTTTCGTCTGTGGGAAATGTAGGTGCACGCAATGCGGAAGAAGCAAAAATTATTTTGAAAGAATTAAGGATCCCGCTGATCGCGGAGGATACCGGTTTAAATTACGGACGTACGGTAGAACTGGATTGTGAGACCGGAGATTTCAGAATTAAATCGGTGGGAAAAGAAATTAAAGTAATATAGAGGGACAGAAGATGAAACCAATGGTGTACCGGCTATTATTATGTTGGCGGCAGGGTTTATTGACTGTGTGATTGCAATTCTTACGCACATGTCACTTTGGAATTTTACAAGACAGCTGTTACTGGTACTTGTCCTGTTTTATGTGATCGGTTGTGTGGTAAAAATGATCATTGACCGAAACTTCAAGGATATGGAAGATGACCAGAACGGGGAAGAAATGGAAGAGTCTAAAGAGGAGCAGGAAGCGGAAGGCTCTGGGGAACAGGAAAATACTGAACAGGCCAAAGATGCACAGGAGCAGTCGCAGGAGCAGCCGGAGGTTCAGGAGGAACAACAAACAAAGTAATTAACCGGGGCGGAATGATGTAGATGAAAACTGCGGATAAAGAAAAACTTTGGGATGCGTATCGTCAGAAGAAAACGCAGGAGACCAGAGAACAGCTGATAATTGAATATGCGCAGCTTGTAAAACTCGTAGCGGGAAGACTCAGCATGTATCTTGGACACAATGTGGAATATGATGATCTGGTCAGTTATGGGATTTTCGGACTGATTGACGCAATTGATAAATTTGATCTGGAAAAAAATGTAAAATTTGAAACATATGCGAGTTTGCGGATTCGTGGTGCTATTTTAGACCAGATTCGTAAAATGGACTGGATTCCAAGAAGTGTCCGGCAGCGACAGCGCAAAATTGATGAAGCGATGAAACAGATCGAGATGAGGACCGGTAAAACAGCTTCGGATGAAGAACTTGCAAAGCAGCTGGGGCTGACGGATGAGGAACTGTGCAGCTGGCAGACACAGCTTAAGGTGACCAATGTTGTGTCTTTGAATGAATTTGAAGAAAACGGTCCGGAGCCAATGATTGATTCGGCGCATCCGGTCCGGTTTTCACAGCCGGAAGAAGTGGTGGAGGAAGAAGAATTAAAAGAAAAACTGGCGGAATCCCTGGAACTTCTGACGGAGAAAGAGCGGCGCGTTATTGAACTTTATTATTATGAAGATATGACCCTAAAAGAAATCAGTAAAATATTGGAAGTGTCAGAATCACGTATTTCCCAGTTACATACCAAAGCATTAAACAAGATGCGTAAAAAAATGGGTGTTTATATGAATATTCTGACGGAGTAGGAGCGGATCTATGGCAATTGCACCAATCAATTATGCTACGATACAGCGTACCGCAGACATCGAGACATTTAAAAACCAGCAGGATACAAAACCGATGGTGGATCAGCAGAATATTCAGGTGCAGGTGGATCACAGGGAGGATGTTCTGCATCATCAGGTCATCCATCCGGAAGAAAATGAGCAGCTGGATAATCACACAGATGCCAGGGAAGAAGGAAAAAACAAATATAAAAAAACAGGGATCTGT
>ENA-OQHY01000412-OQHY01000412.1-human-gut-metagenome-genome-assembly--contig:-NODE-412-length-24383-cov-5.037352_pt1 | contig 24383 bp, 31 predicted proteins | sample MGYA00242570_ERZ504733 | MGnify/ENA primary metagenome ERZ504733 (study PRJEB26092, sample SAMD00036219) | human gut metagenome | host: Homo sapiens | study: EMG produced TPA metagenomics assembly of... | reverse complement strand
GCTGTAAACCGTCTATTGTATTTTTCAGCGATTCAATTTTTTCTTCTGCAACACCGATTTTATTATCATAATCTTTTGAAATATCGGCAAGTTCTTCAGACTGCGTTTTCTTTTCGTCATTTGATGAAATTAAAGATTCTATTCTTGAATTAAGTTCCGATACCGTGCTTTCGGCAGTCATCTCGGTAACTCTTGCATCAGCCGACTTTGAAGTAAGAACAGAAAGTTCGGCAGTAATTTCCTGCAAAACATCACTGCTTTTACCCGAAGTCGTATTAATTTTGTTAAGCTGTTCCGAAAGCTCACTGTACTTTTTCTTTTTAGCGATTATATCAGCGTCAAGTTCCGAAATTTCTTTTTCCTTATCGGCAATTCTTTTTACAAGTTCATCCGCATTGACATCAAACTGTGCAATATCATTTTTTATTCTGTCAATATTTTCATTGTTATGCAGAATATCATTCTCCGCAACAGACACAAGAGAACGCTTCTCTGAAATCTGCGATTCAATATCTGTGATTTCGGTTCTGATATTTTCTATTTTAGAAGAATACTCACCGTTTCTTATGTAAATTTCTTCACTTTCGGTCTGAATTTGTTCAAGTGCGGTTTCTGCGTCATCATATTGAGATTTTGCAATTGAAATTTTCTCATCCTGAACCTTTAATTCATTTTGCGAACGGTCAAGAGTTAGAAGCCAGAGTGCAATTTCAAGACCTCTTTTTTCTTCGGAATATTCAAGAAATTTTTGAGCTTTTTCAGACTGCTTTTCAAGAGGACCGACTCTTTCTTCAAGTTCGGTTACAATATCACGAAGTCTTAAAAGGTTGTCCTCCGTGCTTTTCAGCTTTCTCTCAGCGTCAATTTTTCTGTATCTGTAGCGAGAAATACCCGCAGCTTCTTCAAAAATCTCTCGTCTGTCCTCACCTTTTGATGAAACAATGCTGTCAATCTTACCCTGCCCGATCATTGAATAACCGTCACGACCGAGGCCTGTGTCCATAAAGAGTTCGTTGATGTCTTTAAGACGAACAGCCGCTTTATTGATAAGATATTCGCTTTCACCGCTTCTGTAGTATCTTCTTGTAACGGCTATGTCATCACCGTTAAAATCAAGGGCACGGTCTTTGTTGTCAATATTCAGAGTAACTTCGGCATAGCCTGTCTTTTACGCTTATCTGTTCCGTTAAAGACAACATCTTCCATTTTGGCACAACGAAGGCTCTTCGGGGACTGTTCACCGAGAACCCAGCGGATAGCGTCACTGATGTTACTTTTGCCTGAACCGTTAGGACCGACAACGAGGTAATTCCCTGTTCAAAAGATAATTTAGTTTTATCGGGAAAGGTCTTGAAACCTTGAATTTCCAAAGACTTTAATCGCATCAGCAAGCTCCTATTTTAAATATAATTCATATTTCTGCAAAGAATCGTCAAAACAAACCGAAAAATTATATCCGAGTTCGTTCAATTTGTTTACATTACTTCTCTTTTGTCCGAGAAATTTTGACAGAGATTTAGAATTGATAACAACAGTTTTAATTTCATTCAAATCGGGAAAATCTTTTGCTTTTTCGATAAACTTATCATAAAAAAGCTTATTTTCGCACAATTCCTTAAAAGCCGGGTGATAGTTGTCACCGTAGCTGTTATTTACAAGGCTGTCGGAATAATGAAGTCCGAGCCTGATAATTTTTATATTGTTCTTTTCAAAAAGTTCAATCAGCTTTGAACAAAGGCTGACGGACTTTTCAAGACTATACGGTGTGTATTCTCCGTTAAGGTAAAGTTCGGCAAGCTTTGTATCTTTCATAATGACCGTAGGATAAATTCTTACGGTATCGGGATTTATTTTCGCAAATGTTTCGGCTGTGTGTAAATCCTTTTGAATATCTGATTTATACAGTCCCGTCATCATCTGCAAGCCAAGTGAAAAGCCATAACTTTTAATAAGCTCTGAGGATTTGAAAACACTTTCAGCGCTATGTCCTCTGTCATTTGCAAGCAGTACATCGTCTGACATAGATTGCGCACCAAGTTCAATTGATGTCACACCATAGCTTTTCAAAATATCAAGAATTTCTTTATCAATATAGTCGGGACGGGTAGAAATTCTTATTCCGCAAAATTATCTCTGAACTTTTTAGTTGCATCAAGGAGAGATAACATATAGGTTCTGTCAATAGCTGTAAAACTTCCGCCGAAAAATGCAATCTCAGCATTTTTGGTGCGTTCGCCCAAATCAGAAGCCGCTTTACCAAGTGTCTGTTCAACATCAAGGGGAGTCGGCTGATATGCCTGACCTGTTATCTTATTTTGATTGCAAAAACTGCACATATGCGGACAACCGTTGTGCGGAATAAAAATTGATACATTACTGTGTTTAATAACCCATCAGCTCCAAAGCTTCTCTGGCGGCCTGTTGTTCCGCTTCTTTCTTACTTCTTCCGCCGCCTTTGCCGATTACATTACTGTTGAGATGAACTTCAACAACAAAGTGTTTGTTGTGGTCAGGACCGCTTTCACCCACGAGAACATATTCAAGCTGTTCACCGGGATTCTTCTGGATAATCTCCTGCAAGGCGGTTTTATAATCGTTAAGTTTCTTCTTCTTTGAGTTCTTGATTGCAGGAATTACAAAATTAAGAATATGTTTCGACGCAGGATCAATACCACCGTCAATATAAATTGCTGCAATCAAAGCCTCAAAGGCATCCGAAAGAATTGACGGGCGTTCTGCACCGCCGTTGTTTCTTTCGCCTTTACTTAACACAAGGTACTTTCCGAGTTCAATCTGCTTTGCAAATTCAAAAAGAGTTTTCTCGCAGACAAGTGACGCTCTGAGCTTTGTCAATTCGCCTTCGGGAAGTTCGGGACAATGCTTGAAAATATAATCGGAAACAACAATTGAAAGTACCGCATCACCGAGAAATTCAAGTCTTTCATTATATTTTATGTGTTTAGCCTTATGTTCATTTGCATAAGAGGAATGAGTAAGTGCCTCTGTAAGCAAATCTGTATTTTTGAATGTATAGCCGATTCTCTTTTGTAAATCTTCCATTATAAAACTCCTAAAGCAACATTATTTGCAAAAATTAAAGTGATGAAGAGATCGCTTCAATAGCGTTTGCTTTTACATATTCAACAGAAAGTCTGATAGCATTCTTAACTGTAACAGCCTTGGCACTTCCGTGTGCTTTGAACACCGGCTTTGATGCACCGAGAATAGGCGCACCGCCGTATCTGTTGTAATCAAATGCGTTTTCATATTTTTAAGGTCCTTCATAACAAGACCTGCTGCAAGTTTACCCTTGACGCTGCCCATAAACATATTTTTAATCTGATTCATCATTACAAGAGCAACGCCCTCATATGTTTTGAGAATCAAATTACCTGTAAAGCCGTCACAAACTACGACATCACACACTCCGTTCGGAATATCCCTGCCTTCTACATTTCCGATGAAATTCAAGTTGCTGTTCTGAAGAAGTTCATGCGTATTTCTGTAAAGTTCTGTTCCCTTGTGTTCTTCTGCACCGACATTGGCAAGTCCGACACGGGGGTTTTTGATACCCATAACCTTTTTCATATATATTGAACCCATAACAGCAAACTGATACAGCATTTCGGGACGACACTCAACATTTGCACCTCCGTCCATAAGCATAAAGAATCCGCTTTCAGACGGCATAACAGGAGCAAATGCAGGGCGTTTAATCCCCTTGATTCTTTTTATTGCAAGAGTTGCACCGACACACAATGCACCGCTGTTTCCTGCACTGACAAATGCATCGCCCTTGCCCTCGTTAAGCAAGCGAAGACCTACAGCCATAGAGCTGTCCTTCTTTCTTTAAGAACGGACTCAGCAGAATCTTCCATTGTGATTTTCTGTGTACAATGACAAATATCAATATTATTCATTGAAAGTGAATTTTCCGAAAATACATTTTTAATTTTGGTTTCATCACCGGTCAAAGTTACATTTATGTTATATTCGGCAACTGCCTCAACACAGCCTTTGATAATTTCCAATGGAGCGTTATCACCGCCGAATGCATCAACAATTATGTTCATTCCATTCACCTTAAATATCCTTTAAATAATTATCCAAACTTTTCAACGCTCTTGCAGAATAAGCTGCACCACGCTCTTTTTTATCCCTCGGGCGGTTTTCAAGCTCCGGCAAAACTCCAAAGTTTGCACCCATTGGCTGAAACTTTTTAACCGACGAATCAGAGATGTATGCCGAAAGTGCGCCAATCATTGTATCATTTGGTAATGTAATTGTGCTTTTCCCCTCAGCAACTCGACAAGCATTTATACCTGCCATAATTCCCGAAGCTGCGGATTCCATGTATCCTTCAACACCTGTAATCTGACCGGCAAAAAAAAGACTATGATTGTCCTTAACAGAAAAATCGCTGTTAAGTATTCTCGGCGAATCAAGAAAAGTATTTCTGTGCATAACACCATAACGAACAAAGTCTGCATTACGAAGTGCAGGAATAAGCGAAAACACTCTCTTTTGTTCGGGAAATTTAAGATTAGTCTGAAATCCTACAAGATTGTACATATTGCCGGCTTTGTTTTCTTTTCTGAGCTGAAGGACCGCCCAAGGTCTGTGACCTGTCTTTGGATTCACAAGACCGACAGGTTTCATAGGTCCAAAGCGAAGTGTTCCCTCGCCTCTTTGTGCCATTACCTCAACAGGCATACAGCCCTCATACACTTCGGATTGCTGACATCGCAATCATGCAAAGGAGCTCTTTCTGCCGATATGAGTGCATTGTAGAAGGTTTCATATTCCTCCTTGTTCATCGGACAGTTGATATAATCGTCACCGTCGCCCTTATCGTATCTTGATGCGCAAAAAGCGTACTCCATGTCAATACTTTCAGCGGTAACAATAGGAGCGGCGGCATCAAAAAACGAAAGTGAGGAACCGAACATTCCCCTTATATATTCGGCAAGCGGTTCAGAAGTAAGCGGTCCGCTTGCCACAACCGTGATTTCATCTTTCGGAATTTCACAAACTTCTTCTTCGTAAACCTCAATAAGCTCACAGCTCTTTATGCCTTCCGTTGCAAGAGAAGAAAAAATATCTCTGTCAACGGCAAGTGCTCCGCCTGCAGGAACTTTGCAGCATCTGCACACTTCATAAGGAAAGAATCGAGTCTACGCATTTCTTCTTTCAAAAGCCCTGCGGCGCTTTCAACACGCATAGCTTTAAGAGAATTTGAACAAACAAGTTCAGCGTATTTCTCAGTATGATGAGCAGGCGTTTTTTTATTCGGTTTCATTTCATAAAGATGCACTTTTATTCCGTGAGAGGCAATCTGCATTGCCGCCTCACAACCTGCAAGTCCTGCACCGATTACATTAATATGCATTTATTTATCATCCGTATCTGCTGTTTTAGTATAACCGCATCCCTCTGTTGCACAGAACAATGTCGGCTTTTTGCCTTTTTTCTTAAAGAGAATGCCTCCGCACTGCGGACACTTCTCGTTTGTTGGTTCATTCCAACTTACAAAATCACACTCGGGATAGTTGGAGCAGCCGTAAAAAATTCTTTTTGTCTTGGTACGCTTGATAATAACATCGCCGCCGCACTTAGGACACTTAACACCCGTTTTTTCTACATACTTAATGATGTTTTTACATTCAGGGTATCCGGGGCAGGCAATAAATTTACCGTATCTGCCGACTTTAACAACCATCTGTCGGCCACACTTGTCACAGATAATATCGGTTTCGTCTTCTTTTAAGTGAAGCTTTACACCTTCCATATCTGCTTTTGCTTTTTTGAGAGTTTTATCAAAATCTCCGTAGAAATTGTCAAGCAAAGCATGCCACTCTTCTGTTCCTTTTTCAACCTTATCAAGGTCTTCCTCCATCTGATTTGTAAATTTTACATTTACGATCTTTGGAAAACGCTCTTTCATAAGATTGGTTGTAACCTCACCGAGTTCCGTAGGAACAAGGCTTTTGCCCTCACGCTTAACATATTCATGACTTGTAATTGTTGTAATTGTTGCGGCATAAGTTGACGGTCTGCCGATGCCGTATTCTTCAAGCGCTTTGATGAGTGACGCCTCCGTATATCTTGCAGGCGGCTGTGTAAAGTGCTGATTTTTCTTCAACTCTTTACATCTCACAATCATATCTTTTTCAAGCGGCGGAAGCTGTGTAGTCTTTTCTTCTTCAACATCCTTGCTTTCCACATAGAGTGTTGTAAAGCCTTCAAAATCGACTCTGTATCCTGACGCCTTAAATGTATAACCGTTGGCAACAATATCAGCCTGTGTTGTTTTCTGGATACAATCAGCCATTTGTGATGCAGTAAATCTGTTCCAAATGAGCTTATATAGCTTATACTGATCCGATGTAAGGCTTGCCTTTACGCTGTCGGGAGTAAGAGAGGGCATTGACGGTCTTATAGCTTCATGACCGTCCTGTGCATTACTTCTTGATTTAAAAAATCTTGGCTTTGGCGGAAGAAACTTTTCACCGTAAGAATTTTTTATGTATTCGGTTACCTCTTCAATTGCAACATTTGAAATTCTGAGTGAATCTGTTCTCATATAAGTGATAAGACCGGTTGCACCCATACCTTCGATATCAACGCCTTCGTAGAGTTCCTGAGCAACCTTCATTGTTCTTCTCGACTGGAAGCCGAGTTTTCTCGATGCTTCCTGCTGAAGAGTTGATGTTATAAACGGAGGTGCAGGAGATTTCTTTCTTGTACCGTTCTTAACCTTTGTAATTACATACTCGGCATTTTGAAGATCAGCTCAATTTTATCAGCCTGTTCACCGTTGGTAATCTTAATCTTACCGTTTTCATCGGAATATAAAGATGCAGAAAAAGATTTTCTGCTGCCCTTTGGGATGAACTTTGCATCAATCGACCAGTATTCCTCAGGCTTAAATTTTCTGATTTCCTCTTCCCTGTCTACAATAATTCTTACAGCAACAGACTGAACTCGTCCTGCAGAAAGACCTCTTCTGATTTTCTGAGAAATAAACGGACTGAGTTTATAACCGACAAGTCTGTCAAGAATTCTTCTTGCCTGCTGAGCATTTACAAGGTCAATATTAATTGATCTCGGATTGCTCATACCGTTTGTAACACCGGATTTTGTAATTTCATTGAATTCCACACGGTTAGTTTCATCTGTGGGTAAACCGAGAATATAGGCAAGATGCCAAGAAATTGCCTCTCCCTCACGGTCAGGGTCGGTTGCTAAATAAATATGCTCGCTTTTTTCAGCGGCTGATTTTAAATCATCAACAAGTTTTTCTTTTCCTTTATAATTTCATACTTTGGAGCAAAGTTCTTTTTTTATATCAACACTTAATCTTGATTTAGGCAAATCACGGACATGACCCATTGAGGCAACAACCTCGTAACCGCTACCAAGGTATTTTTTAATTGTTTTTGCCTTAGCAGGTGACTCAACAATTACTAAATCTGACATATGTTTTCACTGCCTTTCTGCCCTGTTATGTGTAAAAGGGCAACGGAATATCGGATAACGAATAAGAATATTCGGTAAATATCATTTTAAAATATAATTTCTTCCCTGTAGTGCCGAAACAAGATCTTTCATTTCAAGCATCGTGAGTGCGGTAAGCACCTTAAACACAGGGATTTTCAAATCAGCTGAAATTTTATCTATATGAACAGGCTCATTACCGATGTATTCATATACATCCTGAGCTGTTTTTGGCAAATTTAAGTTTTCTTTATGAACAGGTTTTTGCACAACCGTTTCTGATTTTTCTGATGCATACGGCACTGCGGTTTTAGCCGGCTGTTGATCATTTTGTTTATTAACATAAATTCTTGCAGGAGCTTGTTTTCTTATACCTTTAACAGGAAAATTACCCGTATCAGCAAGAGAAATATTGTCAATATCGAATTCATCATCAGTGGTTGCATACAGGCTGTCAAACTCGCAGAGTATGTCCATAAAATCGGTAACGGGTATTGCAAGACCTTCTTTAATAAGAGCGTTTGAACCTTCATTCTGAGGGCTGTTATTTCCGAGCAGAGCAAAAATTGTTTTGCCTTGTTCTGCGGCAAGATTTGCGGTAATAAGCGAACCACTCTTCTTTCCCGCTTCCATAACAAGCAATCCGTCCGATAAAGCGGCTATAATTCTGTTTCGGGCAGGGAAATAGTAATTCCTCGGTGTTTCATCAGGCGGATACTCTGTAATGACAGCACCTCTTTTTGGAATTGTACTTCTAATATCAGAATTTTCCCTGAGATATGAACAATTAAGTCCGCAACCTCTGACACAAATTGTAATTCCGTCCGTAGCAAGTGCGCCTCTGTGCGACGCACCGTCAACACCTAATGCGCCTCCGCTGACTATAATTGTTCCGTATTTTGAAAGTGCATATGCAAAACGGTAGGAATTTTCTATTCCATACTTAGTTGCTCTGCGAGTACCGACAATACCGATTGAAAAAGTATTGTCAATATCAGGCATAACACCGTTTATATATATGAGAGCAGGAGGACATTCAATATTGTAAAGACATTTCGGAAACAATTCATCGTCAATGCATAATATTGAATAATTGCATTCAATACATCTGTCTACGATTTTCTTAGCGTCATCAAGACCGGTTGAAGAAAATCGTTCAAGGTCTTTTTGTGAAAAAATTCCGCAAAGACGCCACTCCGAAATACCGCCGTAATAAAAGGCAGACACATCGGAATACATTTCGGATATTCTCTTTACCTTTGGATTATTATAGCCTATCGAAAGTGTAATCCAAATCCAGTAACAGGCATTACGCGAAATCATTTCATCATTTCCCACATTATTATTGATGCCGCAACGGCGGCATTAAGCGACTCGGCTCTTCCCTCCATAGGAATAGTAATTTTATGTTTACAGGCACTTATTGTTTCTTCTTTAAGACCGTTTCCTTCATTACCTACTGCAACGATGCAAGGCGAAACAAAGGGAGTCGTTGTAATCTTATCAGCCGACGCCGATACGACCGCCGCATAAGATTCAAGTTCACTGTGAGCATTCAGATAACCTGAAATTGTATCCGATACAACAAACGGAAGTCTGAACACTGCCCCCATACTGCCTCTTACAACTTTAGGACTGTAAATATCGCAACAATCGGCAGAAAGAACAATACCAGTAACATTCAGAGCCTCAGCCGTTCTAAGAACTGTACCTAAATTGCCGGGATCCTGCAGATTATCAAGTGCCAAAAATTTGTCACCAGTCTTTATTTTATCAAAACAAGCAGTTTTGTCAAGTGCTTTTATTACACACAGAAATCCTTGAGGCGACTCTGTATCACACATCTGATTAAATATCTTATCAGATACAATGAAAGTTTTGTCGGAATATTTTTGCAGTTTTAAAAAGTCATCCGCATATTTCTCACCGGCCTTTTCACTTGCGAAAAAGGTGTCAATATGTGCCTTACTGAGCATTGCATCCATACAAATGCGAACACCTTCTGCAATGAAAAGTCCTGATTCACGCCTATATTTTGCACTTTTTCTGAGCTTTACGGCATTTTTTATATTAGAATTATCTTTACTTGAAAGTATAGTCATAAAACCATCCAATTTTCTGTAAAAAACAATTGCGTTTGGGATAACCCAAACGCAATTACAAAGTAAGTTAAATTAAGCGTTCTTAGCCTGTTCAACAAGTGAAGTAAAAGCAGCAGGGTCTGAAATTGCAATTTCAGAGAGCATCTTACGGTTAAGAGCAATGCCAGCCTTCTTCAAGCCGTTCATGAAAGTTGAATAATTTGTGCCGTTAGCCTTGCAGGCAGCCGAAATACGAGTAATCCAAAGACGACGGAAATCTCTCTTTCTCTGCTTACGACCGATATATGCATAATTGCCGGACTTCATAACAGCCTGTTTAGCCATTTTAAAGTGTCTTGATTTTGCACCCCAGTAACCCTTAGCAAGCTTTAATGTCTTTTTTCTTCTTTTGCGAGTCATCATCGCACCTTTTACTCGTGCCATTATATATTACCTCCGTTTATGTTAGTTAGTAGTCCTCAATGATTATTTGTAAGGAATAAGACGCTTGATCTGAGCTGTGTTTGTCTTATCTGCAGCAACAGTCTGACGAAGACCTCTTTTACGCTTTGTTGTCTTCTTGTTCAAGATGTGACTTTTGTTAGCGTGAGCACGGATAACCTTACCATTCTTAGAAAGTTTGAATCTCTTTTTGGCACCGCTGTGAGTTTTAATTTTAGGCATATTAGTATCCTCCTTAGCTTTAATTACTTATTAGTCTTTGGTGCAAGAAACATAAGCATATTTCTGCCTTCAAGCTTTGCAGGCTTTTCGACAACAGCTGTTTCACTGCAAGCATCAGCAAATCGTTTCATTGTTTCAAGACCGATTTCAGGGTGTCCCATTTCACGACCTCTGAAACGAATTGAAACCTTAACCTTATCGCCGTGTTTGATAAACTTCAGAGCATTATTAAGCTTTGTATTAAAATCGTGTGTATCAATATTAAGAGAAAGCCTTACTTCCTTGATATCAACAACTCTCTGATTTTTTCTTGCTTCCTTTTCCCTTTTAGCCTGTTCAAAACGGTATTTTCCGTAATCCATAATTTTGCATACAGGAGGATTGCTCTGCGGAGCAATTTTAACCAAGTCAAGGTTCTTCTGTTCTGCCAAATCAAGTGCTTCTTTAGCTGACATAATGCCAAGCTGCTGACCATCAGAGCCGATAATTCTCAACTCTTTGTCACGGATTTCTTCGTTAATCTGAATTTCTTTCTTGCTGATGGGTAAACACCTCCAAAGTCTCATAAAAACAATAAATGCGGACAGAAACACTCCGTCCGCATAACAATACTAAAAAACTTTGGTATTGACCCGTGCAGACAGCACCCCACAGGTGAAAGCATCTCTGCTTTGCTTTATTTTACCTGACTATTATATTACATATACATTTGTTTGTCAAGCGTTAATTTCGAAAAAATAAAATTTATTTTTCAACTTGCTATTGCAATTTGTGATATTTAAAATTTCCCAAAAATTAAAACTCGAAATTCGGTCAAACTGAATTTCGAGTTTTCTGCAAACCGAGAGCAGAGAAGTCATTCTCTGCTCCGATTATTATGCTTTGTACGCCAAAATAATTATTTAACCATGCTTGCAACTTCTGCAGCAAAGTCATCCTGACGCTTTTCAATGCCCTCGCCCTTTTCAAAGCGAACGAATTTCTTGATTTCGATAGAACCGCCAAGCTCCTTAGCAGTATTCTGTGTGTACTGCTTGATGTTGATCTTATTGTCCTTAACGAACTCCTGGTCAAGAAGGCAGTTCTCCTTGTAGAACTTACCAATCTTACCCATAACAATCTTGTCAGCAATCTGCTCCGGCTTACCTTCGTTGATTACCTGCTGACGCATAACTTCTTTCTCATGCTCGATGATTTCTGCAGGAACTTCACTCTCATTGAGGTAAGGAGTGTTAAGAGCTGCAATCTGCATTGCAACATCCTTGCCGTATGCAACAAACTCCGGCTTTGCAGCGAGGTCTGTATCAAAGTTAACGAGAACGCCAATCTTACCGCCTGCGTGTACATAAGCAACACAAGCACCTTCCATACGCTCAAAACGACGAATCTGGATATTCTCGCCAATTGTGAGAACCTTTTCCTGAAGCATTTCAGCGATTGTCTGTTCTGAACCTGTTGCCTTGAGTGTGAGGAGAGCCTCAACATCAGCAGGGTTCTGCTCGATAATTGTGTTAGCACAAGCCTTAACAAAATCCATAAATGAATCGTTCTTAGCAACAAAGTCTGTTTCAGCGTTAACTTCTACAACAACACCTACTGAGAGGTCATCGTTTGTGCAAGCGTATGCAACGCCTTCTGCTGCTATTCTGCCTGCCTTCTTAGCCTGCTTAGCAAGTCCCTGTTCTCTTAAAAAGTCAACTGCTTTATCCATATCACCGTCGGCATTTGTGAGTGCCTTTTTGCAATCCATCATGCCGCAGCCTGTTTTTTCTCTTAATGTCTTTACATCCTGAGCTGTAAATGCTGCCATTTTGAAAACATCCTTTCAAATAAATTTATATAAAACGGGGTTATAATCACAAATGATTATTCAGCTGTCTCTTCCTCAACAGCTGCAGCGCCCATGCGGCCCTCTCTGCCTTCGATAACAGCGTTAGCCATTGCACCTGCAATAAGCTTTACTGCACGAATAGCATCATCGTTACCTGGGATTACATAGTCAATCTCATCAGGATCGCAGTTTGTATCTACGATAGCAACGATCGGGATATTGAGCTTCTTTGCCTCTGAAACGGCAATTCTTTCTTTTCTTGGATCAACAATGAAAAGTGCGCCGGGCATCTCTGTCATATCCTTGATACCGCCCATGAACTTCTCAAGCTTCTCAATTTCGAGGTTGAGCTTAATAACTTCCTTCTTAGGAAGAAGATCAAATGTGCCGTCTTCCTGCATAGCACGGAGCTGCTTTAAACGAGCAATTCTTCTTCTGATTGTTGCAAAGTTTGTGAGCATACCGCCGAGCCATCTTGCGTTTACATAGTAAGCGCCTGCACGCTCTGCCTCTTCCTTAACAGAATCCTGAGCCTGCTTCTTTGTACCTACAAAGAGAACACTCTTGCCTTCTGCTGAAAGCTCACGAACAAAGTTGTAAGCTTCTTCAAGCTTCTTTACACTCTTCTGAAGGTCGATAATGTAGATACCGTTACGCTCAGTAAAATGTACTCAGCCATCTTAGGGTTCCATCTTCTTGTCTGGTGACCAAAGTGAACACCTGCTTCAAGAAGCTGTTTCATTGAAACTACTGCCATAATAAAAATCCTCCTTAGGTTAAAACCTCCGCTGTGCCTTTGTTTTTATCAACGCAATAAGCAAATTCTATGAATCTGCCACCCTGTTGACAAGCATCAGCGTGCGAATTGCCTGTATATTATACCATAAAAGTAAAAAAAATCAAGTGTTTTCGAAAAAGTTTTTTTCAAAAACACCTGATATTTTCTTAAATATTAAATTGTATTCGGAAACTCCGATCAATACCACAAATCAAAGAATCTTACATTACCGATGCTTGTGATGTAATTCTGTGATTCATGCCAGCTGCTTACACCGACATAGAAGCAAAGAACTCTGTGCTGAACTGCCGAGCCGTTCTGATCAAAGATAAAGGAAACAGCATCTTTTACATCTTGATTCGGTGCATAATCAGTCGAACCGTAATACTGATATTCCGAAATAATTCTGTCAATTGATGTTGTGTTTGAACGGTTCATTGCGTCACGGATTGACTGTGCGATAAGGCACAGCCTGTGTAACCCATTGAACCACCTTCGCCCATTACAAGTCTTTCGAGTTTCTCTCTGTCATAGCTTGAAAGAGAAACAGGAGAAGGACTGTAGGACGGATCCGGATTGGCGATACTTACAAGGTAGCCACTCTGATTACTGTCTGTATAGCCGTAATCCGATGAATTAGATGCGGAACTGCTGTTGTCCGATGAACTGTCAACATAGCTTGTATAGCTCTGTGAAGTTTCTGACTCCGAAGGCTCTGACTTTAAACTTTCAGCCTTTTTGGAAGCCTGTGAACTTTCAGCTTTCTTCTTCGCAGTTTTTGCAGATTTAGTTTCCTTTTCAGTTGTTTTCTGTGTAGTCGCTGCGGATGTTGTTATCTCTTGGGTTACGGGGGCAGTAGTTTCTTCAACGCAGTTATCTGTAATAACGAGTGAAAAATCATTGATGTTACCGACTGCAAGCGAAGCAGCACGGCTGTCTTCAAAAGCATCTACATCCGGTGCAAGAGTTGTTGTCGGAACAACAAGAGCAGCTGCCGCCAGAGATACCGCAATAGCATAGGATAATGCCTTAAAGCCTTTGCGTTTTGACTTCTTTTCGGATTTGCGAGTTCTCTTTGAACTCTCCGAATGGTTGTCACATCCGTAGTGTTTATAGTTTGTCGCTCTCAAAATTTATCCTCCTGTGATTTTGCACATTAAGGTAACTACTATAACTGCCATCAAAAGCAAGCGTATATACAAGATATAGTTATCTATTTGAAAATGTGCCAAGTCCTTTAGTCGTAAAATTTTATCAAACACACAATTGCAATTGTATTAAAGCACAAACTTTTGAAAATTGCAAGTTTGACAGAGGAAGATAAATTGTAACAATTGTAACCAAAATGTTACTTATGTGGTTTTAATTTCTTAAAAAAATAATGATTTGTGCATTATGCATAATTTAGCGAATATTTCTTAGGTTATTTTGCCTTAATGCGAAAATTTGAAAAAATTCAAAATTTCGCCCCAAAACGGGGTTTTTTCGGCTTTTTTACTGGCTTTGGAGTCTGGCAGCTGATGATTACCGTATCCTCTCCTATGAGGTCAATTTTCTCCCACGGAATTATGTAGTCCTGACATTTCCCCACCAGACTAAAAAATCCCGGTCTGCCGAAAATAACAATTGACACAACAGTTGCGCATTTGGTATCCACAATAACATCGTCGATAAAACCTATTCTTGTTCCGTCACAGGCGCTTATGACTTCCTTATGTCTTAAATCGGTAAATCTGCAATTCATATAACCACTCCGAAATCTGTTTTTGATATACATATATATGAAAAAGAACGGTCATTATATTCATTGACATTTATATCATAATTTGTTAGAATTGAATCACAATATTTTCGCAGAAAAGGAGCGATAATTATGAATTATGTATTTATGACAGATGCCTCCTGCGACCTTACACAGGAGCTTGTTAACCAAATCGGCGTTGAAGTTCTTCCGATGGAATTTCATATGGAGGACAAGTCCTATCTTCATTATCCGGATTGCAGAATGATGAGCCTCTCGGAATTCTACAGTAAGCTTAAAGAGGGCATTGATTCAAAGACAACACAGATTAACTATGACAGCTTTTACAAGAGCTTTGAAAACTATCTTAAAGCCGGCAAAGATATCATTTACACAGGCATTTCAACAGGCTTGAGCGGAACATACAACACCTGTATGATGGCTGTTAAGGATTTAAAGGAAGTTTATCCGGACAGAAAGATTATTGCAATTGATTCTCTTTGCGATTCGGCAGGACTTGGACTTCTCATCTACCTTGCAGGCAAAAAATACAGCGAAGGTGCTACAATTGACGAACTAAAAGAATACATTGAAGACACCCGTATAAAAGTATGTCATTGGTTTGTTGTTGAAGACCTTGATCAACTCAAGAGAGGCGGTAGAATTTCCGCTGTTTCCGCAACATTCGGCAAAGCTTTGCAAATTAAACCGCTCCTCAGTGTTGACGATGAAGGTCATCTTATCAATGTTGCAAAAATCAGAGGTAAGAGCAATGTTGTTCCGGCTCTTGTAAAACACCTTGAAAGAGATGCCGAAAATCTCAAAGACAGCGTTGTTATGGTTGCCAATGCGGATAATTCGGAAGGCGCCGAAGAACTTAAAAAGGCAATCAAGGGTAAGTGCAAGGAAGTTGTCATGACGGATATCGGTCCTGTAATCGGTACTCATGTAGGTTCGGGAATGCTGGCAGTCCTTTTCCTCGGCACAAGAAACCTTAAATCATAATCAAAATACAGCAAAATATGTAATAAGCGTGCAGTCTGAATTAAACTGCACGCTTTTCTTTTGTCAGTCCCTTGTGTAATATAAAAGGCACATTACACTTACGCCGACAAATCCGCCTATAAACAATCCGATAATTAATCCTGCAATCAATAATTTACCTCCTGACCATATTTTGACAATTATTATTTTCCGCTTGTGAGATAATAAGCAAAGGTAATAAATTTAATGGAAATGTTATTAGAACAGCATTCCGCAGGGGGAATAAAATGAAATCTGTTTACATAGATGTACTGATTACTGTAAATGTTTTCATTGACTTTATACTTATTTTATGCACCAAAAAGGCGCTTTGTATCAACACTTCGTTTAAAAAAATGTTGCTTGCGTCGCTTCTGGGGGGAGTGCAAAGTCTTATTGCTCTGTTCCCTCCCCTGCCTTTCTTTTTGAATATACCTATCGATGTTTTATGTGCCGCCGGAATTGTGTTATGTGCATTCGGCAGGTGTCCGTTTAAGTGTTTTATCAAACGAATATCCGTTTTTCTTTCTCTCTCATTTTCATTCTGCGGAATTATGATGTTTCTGTACAACGCTTTCAAACCGAAAGGTATGGAAGTATACAACGACACAGTGTATTTTAACATTTCGCCCGTCCTCCTGATTATTTTAACTCTTGTCTGTTATTATATTCTCAAATTGACGAAAATATTGACGAAGGGGGGCAACGGTTCGGGAGTTTGCAAAGTTGAAATCAAGGTTAACGAACAAAGCTATTTTTTTCCTGCAAAGATTGATACGGGTTGCAACCTTGTTGAACCGTTTTCGGGAAATTATGTCATTATTGCTGAACAAAATATTTTTGATGATTATGTTCCCGATGAAACCAAAACAAGGATTATTCCGTTTGAAAGCCTTGGCGGAAACGGAATTGTAAAAGGATTTCCTCCCGATAAGGTTAAAATTGACGGCAAGGAAATCTGCAAAAGCATTTATATAGGCATATGTAATGATGTATTGAAAGGAGATGTTAAGGCAATCATACCGTACGAACTTGTAAAAATATCAGAATAGGAGCAATGTTATGTTTTTAATGAAGGTTATTCAGAAAATCAGATTTGCACTCGTTATTGAAAATGAAATATTCTACATTAACGGCAGTGAAACTCTCCCCCCACCGCTTACACGAGAAGAAGAACAGCATATTATGGAGAATATTGCAAAAGGAGACAGTAAGGCAAGAGAACCGCTTATTGTCCACAATTTAAGACTTGTGGTATATATTGCAAAAAAGTTTGAAACTCCGAATGCAAGTGCGGAGGATTTGATTTCAATAGGCACAATCGGCTTATCAAGGCGGTGAACACCTTTTCTCCCGAAAAGAATATTAAGCTTGCAACCTACGCATCAAGATGTATTGAAAACGAAATTCTGATGTTTTTACGAAAATCATCGCAACTGAAAAACGAGGTATCGATTGACGAACCGCTGAACACGGACTGGGATGGCAATGAACTGCTTTTATGCGATGTTCTCGGAAGCGATCCTGACACGGTAAACAGAAATATTGAATGCGAGCTTGAAAAAAGTCTTGTTTTGCAGGCAGTTTCAAAGCTTCGTGACCGAGAATGTCTTATTATGGAGTTACGCTTCGGGCTTAACGGACAAAAGGAGCACACGCAAAAGCAGGTTGCCGACAAGCTTGGAATTTCGCAGTCCTACATATCAAGCTTGAAAAGAAAATTATTCGCCAATTAAAAATTGACCTTGACAAAGCAGTATGATTTTTGTCTGAACCCGAACCAATAACATATTTCGTATTAAAAACGAGAGCAACAGGCGCAATTTTGTCCTGCTGCTCTCGTTTTTTATAAAACAGTATCTGAGGGATTGGTGACAGTATCAGAATCATTATTATCTCCGTCACCCATAATATCGTCAATTCCGTCTTCAATATCATCCATCATATCCGAACCCGAATTTCCTGTTTCATTTTCTTCGTTACCGATGAAACCGTCCGAATCTGAAACTTCTCCGTTTTCAGTCATACTTTTTGAAGTTTCCTGCGTATTTGATGTTTGTGAAGTCTGACTTGTTGTATCAGTCATACTGTCGTTTTTATCATTGCCGCAACCTGTGATAAGACATACTGAAATTAAAGCTACGGCAAACAGACCTAAAAATTTTTTCAAACTAATCAATCCTTATAAAAATAAAATGGTACTGAATCAACAGCACCATTATTATTTACGGAATTTTTCGTAATATTTAATTTGGAATTTATTTTAATCTTTGGCAATAACAAGATGAGGGTACGGAATTGTGATACCGTTTTTATCAAACTCTTTCTTGACATTTTCTTGCAGGAAGAAATAAACCTCGTAGTAATCATCAGGAGTTGCCCATGCAAAAACCTTAATCTGCACTCCGCTGTCAAGATGTTCACCGACTCTTACAGTAGGTTCGGGATCTTTTAAAATCATCTCATTTGTTGCCATAAGGTTGAGAATAATCTCACGCACCTTGTCGATATCATCATCATAGCTTACCGAGAAAGTACAGTCAACCCTTCTCTGCTCAACCATTGTGCAGTTTACAACATTGTTTGATGTGAGTCTTGAATTAGGAATTGTCACAAGCTTATTATCAAGTGTATGCACAGTTGTTGAGAAGATATTGATTTCCTCAACCGTTCCTTTTACTCCCTCAAAATCAAGAATATTACCCGACACAAACGGTTTGTTTATCAAAATTACAAGTCCGCTGACAACATTTTTCAGCAAATCCTGTAATGCAAGACCTGCCGTAAGGGCTGCCGCACCGAGTGCCGTAATAAGCGACGCAACATTCACACCGATTGTCCCGAGTGCAGTTACTGCAACAATGAAATAGAAAATCACCTTGAGAACGGACAATACAAAGCCTTCGGCTGTACCGTCCATTCGTGATTTATTAAGGATTTTACGGAGAATCCCTATAATCAACCTGGTAATTATATATCCGATAACAATTACAGCTACACATACAAGAGCTTTTGAAAGATATTCAAGCAACTTTTCTTCAGTGATATTCATATCTACACCTCTGCATCAACAAGAAATTCGGAAATCTTCTCTCCGTTCTCATAAACAGAAACCACTATATTGCCGTTTTCATCAAAAGAAACGCTCTTACCTGTGCGAACACCGTTTTCATAATTGCTAACATCAATAAGATTTCCGTTTCTGTCAAATCTTGCACCATAGCCGTCAGGAGTATTATTATCCCACTTACCCGCATGCATTGTACCGTCACTCAGTCTGTAACCGACACCGCCGCCGTTGCGTGAATTATCGGTCCAGTTTCCAACATAATTTATACTGCCGTTGTTATAATAGCAAACACCGAATCCGTTGCGCCTGTCATCAAGTATTCACCGTCATATGAGGTCATACCGTCAGGAGAAACCGTTCTGCCTCTGCCTGTTCTGCAATTATTTTCATCAAGATTACCGAAATAGGTATATCTTCCCGATTTAGTAAGAATCACCACATCACAATGGGGTTCTTCTTCGTTTACAATTTCAGGATTTTCTTCATCGGATTCTTCTGTCGGCACATCATCTATTTGGCAATGTGTGCCGATATTTGTTTCAACATTTTCAAAATCAGTTTCTTCATCTTCGGAAGCTTCGTCGGGACTGTCAACAGTTACAACACTTTCGGAATCTTCTGTCTGTTCATCTGATGTTTCTGCGACAGCGTCTGTATCATCTGCAATTTCATGTTCTGAAATTTGAGAATTTTCTTCAACCTCATCATCCGAAAGCTGTTCGTCTTTCTCGCCTGTTACAATTTTAACTTCCGCCGGTTCAAAATCTTCTTCGGCAGTATGATTTATAATTTCACCGAACAAATCCTTATTTGTTTTGTGAGCCTCAACAAGAATTTTCTCGATAATATCGTATGCCGAATAATCTTTCTTACTCACGGGGTCAGCCGTGTCGGAAACATTTGGAATATCTTCGTCCGTAAGATAAGTGCAATCTTCGAGATTATAAGCATTTTCTGGAACAAAATCATTTTTGAACAAATCACCGTTAAACACAAATCCGCTGTTGCCGTAAGATTTTTTCTCCGTAAACGGCATATCTGACGGTAAAAAACTTGCATCATACCAGAGCATACCCACATTTGAATATATCAAAACCCTTGAATTTTCGTTTGACTGCTTATCAGACGGGAAAAGAGTTTTTACGGAAACAATCCCGTTATCGTCAATATCTTCGGTGACAAGAGTTATAATTCCGCTGACTTTGCGTGGATATATTCTCGTGATAAGCTTATCGGCAATGCTTCTGTTAAAATATTCCGTGCGTAACCATGTATGATTACGGTCAAAAAATTGTCTTTTGAATACAATTCCCCTGTCATTGTAAGTTATAACAGAATAAACTCCGCCTGTTGCCCTTTTTACGGACTGATAAGGACGATTATCCCTTGTTACCTTCCACGAAAGCGGTTCATTCTTCGTCAGCAGACAAGACATCTTGTAATCCATACCGTGAAGTTCGATTTCGGTAATTTCTTTTTGCTCTTTGCAGCCTGAATTAAAATAGTTTGCACGGACACCCGCAAGTGCATCATTCTTAAAATCAAGTTTTTCATAGTCTGAAACAAGAACGGAATATATAATTAAGCCGTCAGTCAGCTTTTGAGATTGTTCAAGCATTATGAATTATTCCTTTCAAGAAAATTCTGTGTAGCGTAACCCTAAAAGAAAATAAAGGGCGAACAATGTCCGCCCTGAAATAATCGAGTTATATTTAAATCAGATAGAAATTGTCATAGCAATCTTGTAAAGCTCTTCATCAAACACACGAGGCATATCAAGTGCTTCGTTGATATCAAGATCAACAATCTTGCCGCCCTGCATTGCAACAACTCTGTTACCGATATTCTGCTCAAGAAGTTCAACAGCCTTAAAGCCCATCTGGCTTGCAACAACTCTGTCACGAAGTGTCGGAGAACCGCCACGCTGTACATGACCGAGGACTGTAGCTCTTGCCTCGATACCAAGACGCTGTTCTACATACTTTGCAAGATCTCTTACACCGCCGACACCCTCGGCAACAACAACGATAAAGTGTTTTTTGCCTGTTTTCTGAGTGTTGATGATTCTTGCGATTACATCTCTTTCGATATTGTACTGAACCTCAGGAACGAGGATAGCTGTAGCACCTGTTGCGATACCTGTCTGGAGAGCAATATCACCGCAGCGTCTGCCCATAACCTCAACTACAGAACAACGGTCGTGTGACTGTGCTGTATCACGGATACGGTCAACCATCTGAATAGCTGTGTTCATGGCTGTATCAAAACCAACCGTGTATTCGGAGCAGGCAATATCGTTATCAATTGTGCCGGGAACACCGATACAGTTAATACCGGCGTTTGTAAGGCAACGAGCACCTCTGAATGAACCGTCACCGCCGATTACAACAACACCACTTACACCGATGCTTCTGCAAAAATCGGCAGCTCTCTGAATACCGGCAGGAGTAGCGTACTCTTCGCTTCTTGCTGTGTAAAGCATTGTACCGCCGTTACCGATGATATCAGATACACTTCTGAGGTTCATTTCCTCAACATCACCGTTGAGCAAACCATTATATCCACGGTAAACACCGTAAACCTTCATTCCTTTATTTATACCGGCACGAACTACAGCTCTGACAGCCGCATTCATACCGGGAGCATCGCCGCCGCTTGTTAATACTGCAATTGATTTCTGTGTCTGTGACATTATAATCTACCTCCATAGGTTATTAACTTCTACCATTATAATACAATTGTTTTTTGTTTACAAGTGGATTTTCGCAATTTTAAAAAAATAAAAGATTTTATTACAAAAACATTTAATTCTTATTACCGTTTTGTTACAGAAATCTGTGAATTTGTTCATAAATATACTGTTTTCACCTCTCTGTTTCGATAAAATAACAATATTTTGTAACAAAGCCTGTAAGTTTGTTGACTTTTATATAATATGGTTTTATAATTATCCTAGGATAGAAGACAGCTTTTGTGCCTGTCTTGCGACAAGTCACCTGAGTGACAATTTTTCGGGAGGAAATTTATATGACTAAGTTATATCTGGCTATTCCCTGTTATAACGAAGAAGAAGTTCTGAGGGATTCGGCGGAAAAACTGCTAAACAAATACAGCACGATGATGGCAGAGGGCAAAATTTCTGCCGACAGCCGTATTGTGTTTATTGATGACGGCTCAAAGGACAGGACATGGGAGATTATTTCAGAACTCCATACAGAAAATCCTATTTTCCAGGGCATCAAGCTTTCAAGAAACAGAGGTCACCAGAATGCACTTCTCTGCGGTCTTATGACTCTCAAAGATAAGGCTGACGCTGTGATTTCAATTGACGCAGACCTTCAGGACGATATCAATACCTTTGATGAAATGGTGGCAAAGTACGAGGACGGTTGCGATGTTGTATACGGTGTTCGTTCTAAAAGAGAAACAGACACATTCTTCAAGAGATTTACAGCTGAGGGATTCTACAAAATTCTTAATCATATGGGCGCTAAGGTTATTTTTAACCACGCTGATTTCAGACTTATGAGCAAGAGAGCACTAAACGCTTTTTCATTATATAAGGAAACAAACATCTTCCTGCGTGGTATGGTTCCGATGATCGGCTTTAAGTCTGATATTGTTACATATGAGCGTTCCGAAAGACTTGCAGGTGAAAGTAAATATCCGTTAAAGAAAATGCTTGCACTTGCGTGGGAGGGTATTACATCTCTCAGCATTCAGCCAATCAGAATGATTACATGGCTCGGTGCAATCGTGTTCGGCATCAGCCTTATTATGATTATCTACTCACTCATCAGCTTTTTCTGCGGTTGGACCGTAAGCGGTTGGTCAAGCCTTTTATGTTCAATTTGGGCAATCGGAGGACTTCAGCTCCTTGCAATCGGTGTTATAGGCGAATACATCGGAAAGATTTATATGGAAACAAAGCGCAGACCAAGATTTATTGTTGACAAAGTTCTTGATGACGATGAACAGTAATAGAATCACCAAAGTCCTGACCGGAATTTTCGGCGGAGTATTTACGGTTTGTTTTGTTTTTCTGTTTGTAAATATTATCATAATCGGCTTTGACGGAAATGTTGACAGAAGGTTCGATTCATTTTCAAAGATGTTCATTCTTTTGATTTTTGCCGTTTTGACCGTCGGAATATGTGCATTGTATTTTCATTACACCTCCGATAAAAGCTGTAAGAAGATTAAAGCGAAGTCGAGATTTGAATTTAATGATAAAAATACCAAAAATGTTATTTTTATCGGATGCGGTATTCTTCTGATTGTTGAAATTATTTTTGCGTTGCTTACCGATTTTGAACCTGTTGCCGATTTGCATAACATCAAAAGATATGCAATGTATTTTTCAACCCACGGCAATTTCAACCTCATTGAACAGGATTACGCAAACGATTATCAGTATCTTGTAAGATATCCGAATAATATGGCATTGCTTTTGATTGTGTCGCTTGTCGGAAGATTAAATTACCTTATATTCGGCCATTATGTTGATTTTGCACCTGTTGTTGTAAACATTTTTGCGATTAATATTTCAATAATGCTGACGGCATTTACAACAAAAAGACTTTTCGGCAACAAAAAGGCTCTTTTTGTACTTGCTTTTTGTGCATTGTTTTTGCCTTATCTCACCTATCTGCCATACTATTACAGTGATTCAATGTCGATGCCGTTTCTTATCGGAGCTGTTTATCTCATTGTTTCCGCATTACAAGTTGACAACAGAAAGAGTATGTACGCAAAGCTTTGTGCTGCAGGTGCATTGATTTTCCTCGGATATAAGGTTAAGGGCAGTCTTATCATACTGTTCGCAGTCGGACTTTTATTGTTGTTCTTGAAATTCAGATTAAAAAAAGCAATCTGCCTTATTCTGGTGTTTACGGCAGGGTTTGGTGTGATTGGATTCGCATACAATACAGCCGTTGACGCTGTCAATCCGATCACGAAACAGCAGTATGAAAAATATGAATATCCTGTTACTCACTGGCTTATGATGGGGCTTAAAGGTCTTGGAAAATACGATGAGCATGATGACTATTACACTCGTTCATTTCCCTCGAAAAAAGAAAAACAGGATGCTAACATTAAGGTTATTAAAGAAAGAATAAAAGATTACAAATTTAGCGGTTTGTATGAACATATGATTGAAAAAGCTGTTTGGACATGGCAGGACGGTACATATTACATTTCGTACCATAACAGAAAGCCAAAGAATGATAATATTCTTATGGATTTTCTGCATATTGACGGAAAGTACAACAAGGCTTTCCAAAATTACAGTTCGGCTTTACAACTGTTCATTTTATTGATGATTTGTATTTCGGCAGTAAAAACTCTTATCAAACCTAAAGTTGATGAGATGCTGTTAATTAAAGGAGTTGTGTTTGCGGCATTCCTTTTCTTCCTGTTATGGGAAACAAGGTCAAGATACCTGTTTGATATGACGCCTCTGTTTATTCTGCTTATGGTTGACGGTATGGATACCGCAAAAGCTTTTCTTGATTCATTCAGAAAGCCTAAACAACAAACAGAAAAACAGAAAATGAATGATTTTTTACGAATGTGTTTGAATATAATTACACAAATAGGCCCCTATTTAGTTGTACTTCTTCTTTTGAAATATCTTGTAAATCTTCAACAAAAGAGAGCTAAAGAACGAGAGGAAG
>ENA-OQHY01000411-OQHY01000411.1-human-gut-metagenome-genome-assembly--contig:-NODE-411-length-24403-cov-8.289504_pt1 | contig 24403 bp, 24 predicted proteins | sample MGYA00242570_ERZ504733 | MGnify/ENA primary metagenome ERZ504733 (study PRJEB26092, sample SAMD00036219) | human gut metagenome | host: Homo sapiens | study: EMG produced TPA metagenomics assembly of... | reverse complement strand
TTATCTGATTTTAATGTTTTAACTTATAGGATTCTCAAGAATCAAAACCACGTCCTTCCAGGCAATCCGATAAACAGTATCTGCCCATTTCGCTCAACTTCATGAACTGATAACCGGCAACAAACTTCTTTTCAAACAGACTATATGAACGATTATCAAATGAAAACATACGGACTATTCTGCGATTGCGAGACATGACTATAAAGACATCCCCATCTCTGTTCCCGGTGAAGCCGTTCACGAATGATAGACAACACACGGCTGTGCTTACAACGCATATCGGTGAAATCACGGACATAATAAAAATGATTCAGACCGGTAACACTCAGCATAACCCCTCCAGTTTCTCTACCATACGAACCAAATCCGGGTAGCTTAAATTCTTTTGGAACAAATGCAAGCCATTGCTGATACGAATCTCAACCCAAATACGAACAGGGTGATCAGTTCTGCCTGGTGATACCGGTTGAGGTTGATCAATGGCACCGGATTGTTCCTCATGACCGATTACAGGAGCACCATCAACCTGGACTTCAACTACTTTTTTCCGGGTATCCCTGTACCATTTCTGAAAGATGTTATAAGGAACTTTGTTCTTAACACAAAACGATTGGAGAGATTCTCCATGAGGCAAAGCCTCGGTCTGGTACTGAAAGTAAAACCTTTCAAGATCTTCACTGCTATACATAAATCCTAAAATTTTTGTTCGCAGCGAAGATAGAGATTTCAATTATGAGCCAATTTTTGACTGCTTACTCTCATTCTCAACGAATAATATTTTTAGAAAAAAGTCTTTATACTTTTTAACAATGGAGCCGCCAGCCAGAACAGACTATACTGATCAGCGACTACCTTAAATTTAATGTTTCAGATTTATTTTCTTATCTCTAATTTCATAAACTACATCAGCTACATTTTCGAGTAAGCGTTTATCGTGGGTGATAAACACGATAGTTCCGGCATACTCCTTCATTAGTATTTCCAAAGCCTCTAAACTTGGTATGTCAAGGAAGTTACTGGTTCATCCATTAGTAGGATGTTATATCTACCCATGAGCATTTTAGCTAGCAACAATTTTATAATTTCTCCACCGCTTAAAACAGATAAGCTTTTTCCAATATCGTTCTGTTTGAACCCCATAGATGCTAGCACTGAACGAATTTCTGATATATTGTAATCACAATCCTCCTGCATAAACTCCATGACATTCTGATTACTGTTGTACTTGTAACCATTCTGTGCAAAGTAACCTATTTTTGCCTTAGGTGAAATAGAAATTCCTTCTTCATGGTTTAAGATCATTTGGATTAAAGTTGTTTTTCCGGTTCCATTACCACCAGTTAACGCCACTTTTGCTCCTAGAGGAATTTGAAAAGATGCATTTTCAAACAGTGCCTTATCCCCAAATATTTTATTAATTTCCGTACCGACTATAGGGTATGGATTATGGAGCTCCAATGCTTTACTTTGCCTGAAACGAATTCTGCGAATGTCTTCCGGAGCTTCTACATTTCCTAAGGCTGCAATCCTGTGCTCTAGGGATTTAGCGGCATTATGCATCTTTTTTTCCTTACTTCCTATTGATTTTTGATGAGCTAAACGCCCTCCGCCTTCAGTACTTTTTTTCTTTGAAGCACCTTTCGCCTTCTGTTCTATTTTACGAGCCTGTTTTCGCTTTTCCTCCGCAGCCCTTTCCAATCGGGCACGTTCCGCAATAAATTGTTCGTATTCTGCAGCTTGGCTCTTGCGTTCTTCCTCTTTCTGACGAAGATAATCAGAATAGTTTCCCCAATACTCAGTGATTTTGCCATCTTTCAGTTCCCATATTTTATCTACTATTTCATCAAGAAAATAGCGGTCATGGCTAATAACTAACAGTGCACCTGTAAAATATTTTAGCTGTCCAATTAGAAAATCAATTCCTTCACGGTCTAAATGGCTCGTAGGTTCATCCGCTAAAATACCATGAACCTGTGCCGATAAGGCCTGTGCTATTTTAAGCCTTGTTTCTTCACCACCGCTCATGGTCTGTATATCTAATTGCTCAACACCGAGCTTGCCTACAAGTGCAAAATCTTTTTCCACCTGCAAAGTTACTTCGTCCAACTGGGGAATATAGGCAAGTTCACCCAGACGATTCATTTTACATCCTGGGGGAGTTAATTCTCCTAAAAGTACCCTGAGTAAAGTGCTTTTTCCAGCACCATTTGCTCCTACTAACCAATACGGTCATAATCATATACTTCTAATTCATTTATATCTAAAACATCGCGTCCTTTGAATTCCACACGAATATCTTTTGCTTTTAATATCAATTCCATAACATTTCCTCCTGTCTATAATCGCATGTTTTCTTTTGCTTGTACGCAGGGAAAACCCTGCGATTTTAGCAGGAAGAATTACATGAAAATTAAATACATAAATATGGTCCCTCCTATGAATTTTGTTTTAAATCTAATTTTCTAACCTCAGTTATCATGGGGCAAGCTATGGCAATGCCAATAATTAAAACACCTGATAGTAAAAACCAATGATTTACACCGATTCTATCAGCAAAGAACCCAGATAGAATTAACCCAATTGGCATAGCAAGTGACATGATACTTCCGGTCAAAGAAAATACACGTCCTAAATATTCAGGCTTAATTTTCTCCTGAAAAAGAGCTGTTTGCACACCGCTGTAAAACGGAACCGAAAGCCCCATTATTGCACAGCAGACTACAAATATGAAAAATCCACTTTGGGGAAGTAATCCTGAAATGGTTAAGCTTATCCCCATCATAAAAATGGATGCCGTTATTAATAAGATTCGCTTTTGGTAATTCCCAAATAACCCTAATAATAGACCCCCTATCAACATACCAGAGGCATAAGCAATCTCCGTAATAGAAATATGCATCGGTGTACCATTAAAACATTCCATAGTGATTAAAGGATATAAAGCATTTATGGGCATATAAACAAACATATATAATGTTCCAACGAGTAATAAAGCAAATAATCCTTTATTTTGCCGTAGTACAGCCATTCCTTCTTTCATTTCTCTTATGAAATTTGGTTCCAAACTTTGCACTCGATCACCCAGCTTAGGTATACGTACAATTGCTACCGTAATAGATGCAATCACAGCACCCAATACGTCGATGGCAATAATAGCATTTAAATCCCAAACGGAGTATAAGAGTGCTGCAACTGCCGGACTAACAATATAGCTTATAGACTGCAAAGACTGACTATAGCCTGCGCATTTCGTTAGCTGCTCTTCTGGTACTAAAAGTGGTGTAACCGAATTGAGTGCTGGGGTATGAAAAGCTGTTCCAATGCTACGGATAAACAATACTATCATAACCATCCAGACAGGTAACTCCATATACAATGCAACAATAGCTAGCACGGCCCCAGCTGCTGCGATAATTAAATCAGCACCAATCATTATCTTCTTCCTATCATGACGATCCACTAATACACCAATGGCTGGTCCAAAGACCGCATAGGGTAAAAAACCTACAAGTGAAGCCATAGACAAGACCATCGCAGATCCTGTTTTTTCTGTAAGGTAAAAAATAATCGCCATTTGCAGGATGGCACTAGTGATTAATGATACTGCCTGCCCTGCCCATATTGTATAAAACTTAAGTTTCCAATTGTTGTATTTTTCCATTTATATTATCTCCCTTAATTCCGCAACACTTTGATTTAACTTTATTTATAAGTTCCTGAGCAACAATAAGTTGCCTAGGATTTTGCCGTGTCAGATTTTTCACTTATCTTAGTGTTGCAATTAGAAAACAAGCGAAAATCGTAACAAGGCGCTGCATAGGTACAAATAAAATTCGAAAAACTCACACCTTTTGGAGGAATTTTTTCAATCATGGAGAAATTTGACTCCATGCTTTCACCCGTTATCGACTCAACACTGGGTCAGAGATGCCGCAGTATCATCGGATATCAGTTCAGCGAGATAGTCCGTTCGCTGATGAGCGTTTATTTCTGTGGCGGCTCATGCGTGGAAGATGTAACGTCACAACTGATGCGCCATCTCTCGTATCATCCTACCCTTCGTACATGCAGCTCTGATACCATCCTCAGAGCCATCAAGGAACTGACACAGGAAAACATCTCCTATACTTCCGACCAAGGCAAGACCTATGATTTCAATACTGCAGACAAACTCAACACATTGCTTATAAACGCTTTGGTTTCTACAGGCGAGTTGAAGGAAATTGAGGAATACGATGTTGACTTTGACCATCAGTTTCTTGAAACGGAGAAGTATGATGCAAAACCGACCTACAAAAAGTTCCTCGGCTACAGGCCTGGCGTATATGTTATCGGTGACAAGATAGTCTATATCGAGAACAGCGATGGCAACACGAATGTGCGTTTTCATCAGGCAGACACCCATAAGAGATTCTTCGCTCTTCTGGAATCCCAGAACATCCGTGTAAATCGCTTCAGGGCAGACTGCGGTTCCTGCTCGAAGGAAATCGTCAGTGAGATAGAGAAGCATTGCAAACTTTTCTACATCCGTGCCAACCGATGCAGTTCGCTCTACAATGACATCTTTGCTCTGAGAGGATGGAAGACGGAGGAGATTAACGGCATCCAGTTCGAACTCAATTCCATTCTCGTTGAGAAATGGGAAGGCAAGTGCTATCGTCTTGTCATCCAGAGACAAAGACGCAACAGCGGCGACCTTGACCTGTGGGAAGGCGAATACACTTACCGTTGTATTCTGACCAACGATTACAAGTCATCGACAAGGGACATTGTTGAATTCTACAATCTGCGTGGCGGCAAGGAACGTATCTTTGACGACATGAACAACGGATTCGGTTGGAGCAGGCTCCCCAAGTCATTCATGGCGGAGAATACTGTCTTTCTTCTGCTTACTGCATTGATACACAATTTCTACAAAACCATCATGAGCAGGCTTGACACCAAGGCTTTTGGGCTCAAGAAAACGAGTCGCATAAAGGCTTTTGTCTTCAGATTCATCTCCGTACCTGCCAAGTGGATCATACTGCAAGGCAATACGTGCTGAATATCTACACAGAGAACCGCGCTTATGCAAAACCCTTCAAAACAGAATTCGGATAAGAATCCTTCTTTCCGGTTAGAATATGCGTATTGCCTCAAGTCGCATTGTGGGGTAAGGGGAAGGTATGCACAAATCGGACAAAATTCACGCTCATACTATCATGATGCATAGTGTTCAAGCTCTTTACTGCAATTGAGATTGCCATTGAGATTGCTTGCGGATTTTAGGATATATAGGGGCATGTTCTTCAACTCCCGGACAATCCTCTCTACGGTTGCATCATCCACAGTACCACGCATCTGTCCCACGCAGAGGGCAAGCAGCATCAGCACCGTTACCTGTCCTGTAAAAGCCTTGGTAGAAGCCACACCTATCTCAGGTCCTACATGGATGTATGTCCCGGAATCCGTATTTCTTGGGATAGAGGCACCCACGACGTTGCAGATGCCATACACAAAAGCCCCCTTGCTCCGTGCCAACTGTATGGCGGCAACGGTTCCGAGCGGTCATACTTCCTTTGTAACTCCATACACTTCTCAAAGGAGAAGTCGGATGCCTCAAAAAGAGGCTGGATAAGGTGGGCGCATTCGTTCAGCAGTCCCTTGACGATGTGGATGTTCATCTCGTGGCAGTTTCGGCAAATTGCACTGTTGCAGTTGATATACCGATGACTGTTGATGAAGTCATCCACATAGCGGTCATACCGCTTGCCATTCAAAATCACATCCTGAAGATAGAGTTCTCTCGCTTCTAAGAGTAACTCAAACAATTCTTCTGCTACATCCTGTTCGGTAGCGAAGTGGGTCAGGTGTTGCTTCTCTTCAAAAAAAGAGAAGACTTTTTAATTTGTTTTTGCATACTAAATTACTTATTTATAAGTTTATGACGACTGAAATATAAAAATTACACAACATGGTTCAGTATTAGGTTATAATTCTTGTAAAGTTACATTCCTCCTCCCAACGCATGGTAAAGTTTAATTATACTTTGTATGCGTTCAAAACGAGTTTGTAACTGTTGCACTTCCGCTTCGAGAAGAGACTGTTTGGCGGTCAGCACTTCCAGATAGGTGGTATTGGAATGACGCATCAGCGATTCTGTCTTTCGCACAGCGTCGCATAATGTTTCAACCTGCCGAGCATTGATTTCAATTTGCGATTTTGCCGTCTGCCATGCGGTCAGAGCATCGTTCACTTCCTTTCCTGCGTTCAGTAATGATTGCCGGAACAACAGTTTGGCTTCTTCCTGACGGCTTTTGGCTATCTTCAAGTTGGCGATGTTTACGCCCCGGTTGAATAACGGCTGTGTCAGGGAACCGATGGCATTAAGTAACCATTGTCCGGGATTTACGATTACGCCACCGCCGTTATTAGTCCATCCAAGAATTCCCGAGAGGGTAATATTGGGATAGAAGGCGGCACGGGCCGCATTGGTGGCGTAGAATGCTTGCGCCAGTTCCATTTCAGCCTGACGCACGTCGGGACGGTTGGAAAGCAGTTGCAAAGGGACTCCGATCGAGACAGTATCGGGGAAAGCAGCCTCGGCCAGATCACTTCGTCCAATCGAGTGTGACGGCATGGCAAGTATCGCAGACAGGGCGTTTTCTGTTTCGGAAATACTCTTGCGTATGGATAACAGGGATGCTTCGAGTCGCATCACGTTCGCCTTTGCCTGCAATACGCCAGCCTCGTTTGATTTCCCCACTTTTTTCAACGCTTCAAGAGTGCGTACGGTAGTCCGCCAGTTCTCCAAAGTCCGGTTACTTATTGTCATTTGTGCGTCAAGCATGGCAAGGGTGTAGTAACTGTCTGCAATAGTGGCGACAAGCTGTGTCTGTACGGCCTGCCGGTAGGCACGGCTTCCTTGTAATGCGGCGGCTGCGCCACGCTTTGCCGCCGTAAGTTTGCCGAAGATGTCCAGTTCCCAGCTTGCCGACGCTCCCACATTATATGTCTTTGCCGTTGCTCCGTCATGTTTATTGGCATTACCTTCGGCAGTCAGTCCCAGTGATGGAAGATATGATAGTCTGGCAGTCATCAGGACGGCTTCTGCCGCTTCCACGCGTAACCGTGCCACATTGAGGTCTGCGTTCCGTTCAAGTCCGGTTTCAATCAAGGACTGGAGTTTCGGGTCGGTAAACATTTCCCGCCACGACAGGGACGCGATGGTCATTGTATCAATGTCCGCCGGCATGTCCCGATACAGATTCTCCGTTGAGAGGTCAGGGCGATGATACCGGCTGTATGTGCCACAGCCGGCAAGCATCCATCCCGACAATATGATATATATTACTGTCTTCTTCATTTAATTATGCTTAACACGTTCTTGGATATATTGGAATACAATAAACAATGACGGCACAAGGAACAACAGAGCCAAAGTACCTACAATCATTCCACCGATTACACCTGTGGCAAGCGAACGGCTGCCGTTGGCACCCACTCCGTGCGCCATCATCAGCGGGACAAGACCGAACACCATGGACAACACAGTCATCAATATGGGGCGCAGGCGGACTTTTGCCGCACTGTATGCCGCCTGTGCCAGCGTCATGCCTTCCGACCGCCGTTTACCGGCGTATTCGGTAAGCAGGATCGCTGTCTTGGCAAGCAGGCCTATAATCATGATAAGTCCGGTCTGCATGTAGATGTTGTTCTCCAGACCGAAGAGCCACGCAAACAGGAAACTGCCCATCAGTCCGCAAGGCACCGACAACAGAACCGCGAAGGGTATGAACACGCTCTCATACAAGGCGCACAGAATCAGATAGACCAGAACCATGCAGAGCAGGAATATAAGCGTGGCATTGTTGGTCGTCTTGCTTTCCTCACGCGAAATGCCGCCAAACTCGTATGTGTAATTTGACGGAAGCACTTCACGTGCCGTCTCGCCGATGGCTTCGAGCACCTGCCCCGAACTGTAGCCCTGAGCCGGAGACCCGCTAATCGAGATGGCGTTGAACAGGTTGAAACGGGTGAGGTCTGACGGGCCGTTGGTCTTGGTCAGGCGCACGAACCGGCTCAAAGGCGACATGCCGCCATCGGTGGCACGCACATACATGTGGTGCAGGGATTCCGCATTCACACGATATTCCGCCGGAGCCTGCATGGTCACATGGTAGAGCTTGGAGAACCGGTTGAAGTCGGAAACATATTGTCCGGTATAATAGCCCGACAATGTGGAAAGCACATCTGCGGGCGACACACCCGACTGTTCGCATTTGGCGGCATCGATATCCACCCAGTATTGCGGATAATCCGTGGCAAAGGAGGAATAGACTTCGCCGATTTCGGGTCGCTGCGACAAGGCTTCGACAAACTTGTCTGCCTCTTCCTTGAAGGCGGCGATGTTTCCGCCCGCCTTGTCCTGCAAATAAAGCTCGAAACCGTTTCCCATGCCGTACCCGGCAATCATCGGAGGCGACATGGCGAACACCGTGGCATCGGGAATATCCGAAGTGGCGGCATAAATCTTTCCGATGACATCATTGACCGACTGCCCCTCTCCCTTACGCTGCTCCCAGTCTTTGAGTGTCACGAAATACATCGCCTGCGAGGGACCGGAACCGCTGAAAGAGAAACCGGCGACCGCACCGCTGTATTCAATCTCGCCGATGCTGTCGAGACGGCTGTTGATACGCTCCATCACCTTACTTGTCTGAGCCATGGATGTGCCGGGCTTCGTGTTCATGCTCACCATGACCGTCCCGGTGTCCTCTTCGGGAATAAGTCCCGTCTTTGTGACATTGACCAGCAGCACCAGCAACCCGAAAGAAATGCCTATGATGCTCCACAACAGCCATCGGCGATGGATAATGAACATCACTCCACGTACATAGCGTCGGCTCAGACGGTCGAAGACGGCATTGAACGCTTTACGGAAACGGGCTGCAAAATTGTTCTTGGTGTTGCCCTGCTCATCGATATAGGGTTTCAGCAGCAGCGCGCAAAGTGCCGGTGAGAGTGTGAAGGCATTGACTGCCGAGATTCCCACGGCAACAGCCATCGTGATACCGAACTGCGTGTAGAACGCTCCCGAAGTCCCGCCCATCATGGCAACGGGGAAAAACACTGCCATAAAGATGATGGTAGAGGTCAGGATAGCCGACGAAACGCCTTTCATGGATCATCAGCCGCGAGAACCGCAGACTGATAGCCTCGTCGAACTTCGCCTGCACCGCTTCCACCACCACAATGGCATCATCGACCACGGTTCCGATGGCAAGCACAAGCGCGAACAGGGTGAGCAGGTTGATGGAGAATCCAATCATGGACATCACGGCAAATGTGCCGATGATGGAAACGAAGATGGATATGGTAGGGATAAGCGTTGACTTGATGTCCTGCAAGAACACATACACCACCACGATGACCAGAAGTATCGCTTCCAATAAGGTGCGGAGGACAGAGTGGATGGAGGCATACAGGAACTTGTTGGTATCGGTAAGCACCACGAATTCCGTCCCTTCGGGCAAGTCCCGGCTAAGGTCGTCAAGCACTTCGTGAATCTCCTTGATGGTGCTTGAAGCATTGGACCCGGCTTTCTGGTTGATGAGCATCATGGCTGCCGGATGCCCGTTCACTTCGGAGGAATAGTTGTAGTATTCATCGCCCAGTTCCACATCGGCAACCTCCTTCAGCCGAAGCACATTGCCGCCCGGCAGTGACTTGATGACCAACTCACCGAACTCTTCCGCGCCGGACAAGCGTCCGCGGTATTTCATCGTGTATTCATTGGCGGTAGGATGATTGGCACCGAAGGAGCCGGTGGCGGCCTCGATGTTCTGTCGTGCGAGTACGGTGGATATGTCATCGGGGATAAGCCGTATTGCGCCATCTTGTCGGGACGCAGCCAAAGTCGCATGCTGTAGTTGGAACCGAACAACTGTGCCTTTCCCACGCCGCTGATACGTTTCAGCCTCGGCTCGACATTGATTTTCACGTAATTGTTCAGGAAGGTCTGGTCGAAGCGGTCATCGGGCGAATAGAGCGCGAAAGTCATCAGTTCGGCATTCTGCTGCTTTTCAGTGGTGACACCGGTCTTGGTGGCTTCCGCCGGAAGTTGGCTCAGTGCGCCGTTCACGCGGTTCTGCACGTTTACCGCCGCCATGTCCGCGTTGGTTCCCTGTTTGAAATAGATGTTGATGGAAGCATCTCCCGTATTCGATGCCGTGGAAGTCATATAGGTCATGTCTTCCACTCCGTTGATGGCTTCTTCCAGAGGGTTATCACTGCCTTCTGCACGGTTTCAGCGTTTGCTCCCGGATAAGTTGCGAATACGTTGATGGTCGGAGGTGCGATGTCGGGGTATTGTTCCACCGGCAAGGAAAACATGGAAATCATGCCCAACAGTACAATCACCACCGAGATAACGCCCGAAAACACCGGGCGGTCTATAAAAAATCGCAGGTTCATTTCGTTTCGTTTTTAGGGGTTATGCTCATGCCTTCTCTCACCAGTCCCACGCCTTCGGCGACAATGGTGTCACCGACCGAAAGACCTTCTTTTACGATAAACCGGTTGCCGTCGTTCAGGCGGTCCACCGTGAGATAGGCGGCTTCCGCCTGTCCGTTTTTCAGACGGTAAGCGATAATCTTGTCCTGCAGTTCCACGGTGGCGGTCATGGGAATGGTTACGGCCTCCGTTTTCGGGTTTTGAAGGATGACATTGCCGATGCTGCCACTCAACAGTTCGCGGTCGGGATTGGGGAACAGGGCTTTGATTTGTACCGTTCCGGTAACAGGATCCACCACGCCGCTTACGGTTTCAATACGTCCTTTCGCCTTGTACAGGCTGCCGTCGTTGAGTTGCAGGCCCACTTCCGGCATCCCGGCTATCATGCTGTCAATCGAGCCATAGCGAGCCAAATATCGCCGTAGCATATTCTCCGAAATGGAGAAATAGGCATACATCTCCGCATTGTCGGACACGACCGTGAAAGGCTGTGCCATATTGGGACCGACAAGCGCACCGATGCGATAGGGCAATGTGCCTACTACTCCGTTGCTCGGGCTTTTGATTTCCGTATAGGAGAGATTGTTGCGTGCATCCGATTCTTGTGCCTTTGCCTGTTCGAGTTCAGCACACGCCACTGCCAGTTGGTTCCGGGCGAGAGAAAGCTCGTAGTCGGATATGACCTTCTCGTCAAACAATGCCTGCTTGCCCCGCAGCTCGATTCTTGCCGTTTCCACTTTTGCCTGTGCCGCGCTGACATTGGCCTGCGCCGTGCGTAATGCCGCCCGATAGCACTTGGTCAATTACAGCCAATACTTGACCGGTCTTCACCCGTTCACCCTCTTTCACTTTCAGACGGATAATGCGCCCGGATATTTGCGGCAGGATGTCCACATCCTGCGTCCGCGTATGGCGGCGGAATAGGACTCGGAGATTTCCACCGGACTTGCCGCGACCTTTATGACCCGATAACTCTGCACCGCATCCTGCTTGCCGTCCGCCTGCCTGCATCCGGTCGGCAGGAACAGCATGAGAGCAAATGCGGCGAAATTCGTGATAATGAATTGCTTGTTCATATTTTCTTCTTGTTTTGTATTAATTCATAATAGGTTTGGTGTGTCACCACTGACGGATGGTATTCCACTCTTTTTCGAGAATGGCATAAACACAGGTATCTTCATATTTTGGGGAGCCGTCAGGATTGTTTACGAATGTCACAAACTCTTTGAAACATCCTTCGCGGCGCATACCAAGACGTTCGCATAAGCGTTTGGAGCGGATATTGTCATCTTCCACAAATCCATAGATACGCCGTGCGCCCGCCTCTCGGAAAAGATAATCCAACAATCCGGCTGCCGCTTCACAAGCGAATCCTTTGCCTTCAAAACGTTTGTTGAAATGCCACCCCACATTATAAGTGTCTTCATTCTCACGCAAAGCGAACACGTCACCGATAATAAAGTCATCTTTTTTCAGACTCACCGCATAGCGCAGCATGTCTTTCGGGGAATACTGCATATATGCCCATGCCGCCTCTCTGGAACAAAGGCGGTCTCCGGCAAAGCAATTCACACGCGGATGGGAAAGATACTCCAACAACCCTTCGGCATCCTTCTGTTTGAAATTTCGAATGATAATTCGTTCGGTTTCGATATATATTTCCTTGTAATAATAAAATGGTATGAGTACGCCCAAAGTAGCGAAGGCAAGCATGGCATAGAGATACTGGTGGAACCAGATGAAGGTCATCCCGTAGAACAGGAAGGCAATGCTGCACAGCCCAGAGGCCAGTCCGTCGATGCCGTCGATGAGGTTGATGGCATTGATGATGAAAACCGTAACGAAAACGGTGAGAGGGATGCTAATCCACGACGGCATGGAATGGATGAACAGCATTCCGTGAAGGTCGGACAGTTCCACTCCGCCAGCCACCAGCATGATGCCGCAGACTATCTGGATAAAGAACTTGGCACGGTAGCGCACACCGATAAGGTCATCGGCAATGCCGACAAGGTACAACATGATGATGGCGCAGAAGGCGTATGCCAATGGCAACGCTTCTGCGCCTATTTCCTTAAGCAGCTCATCATGTCCGGTTGAGACATTGACCGCCAAAAGCAGGACAAAGGAGAAGAACACTACGGGCTTGAAGGCCATACCGCCAAGGCGAGGCACTACACACTGATGTATCTTCCGCTCGTCCGGCTCGTCGAACAGTCGCCTGCGGAAGGCGATGAGCAGAATCTGCGGTATCACGATTCCTGCGAAAAACACGCACAGGAAGAATACCGACAGGATGTTGACAATCCAAATTAAACTCATTCTCTATCTAACTTTAATAGGCCGTTTGTGTCGGTCTGTCCTGTACTAATCCTCTGTATCAATCAATTCGGGGGGTAATTCGTGTTTCCATAATCTCAGTCTATGATTTGAATATATTCCGGCTTCACCTCAGCTGAAACCGCCAGTAGGTCGGGAATAATGACGACAAGCTGCCGACCTCTCTTTTTTGCCACTTTTATGAAGTAGCCCTCCACCTGGTCGAACGGTCCGCCATGTACCCTTACTCTTTTACCTTTTTCAATGTTGATTTTATCTTTTTCCTTGTTGATTTCGCTGATTTTGTAGAAGTGTACCTCTTCATCTGCCTGCTTGCACACCTTGATGAAGTTGGTCATGTCTTCATCAGGTACAGTCAGATAGACAAGTTCTCCGCCACTTTTCCATGTGACAAACTGTAGGTCGTAATAATAATTGTGTTTGAAATCAACAATCTTCTGATGACTTGCATGCACAAACACCAGACTATGGATGACGGGTACCATGAAAAAGACTTTCTTGCCCTTGACAGTGCGAAGGACTTTCTGCTTGGGTATGAAATACTCTAAGCCATACGTTTCATTAGAGAGCCGATCTTCGGCAGTATTCTCGTTCTTGTAGGCCCGCATGACATACCACAGTATCTTATCCTTGTCCAATACATTCACCATACTGTTTTGACATGTGTTTTTTGAGAAAAGAACGTACTCATGGTTCATCCCGATATGCGTATCGGTCTGTATATCAGCAACTTTCTATGTGTTTCAACTACAATAGTCATCTATTCTCATCTTTCTGAGTCCACCCCCTGCAAAGCCCCTCTTTACGACATAAAAATTCGGTCGGAAAAGGTATGCAAAAGATGTTTCTCTCTTTAAGAGAAATATCGTTTTGCTAAACAGTTGATATTGAGGTATCATTTTATCGTAAAAGACATATTTGCTCAACAATTGCTTGACGGAAATCAACAAATTTTAGCATTTTTGTAAAAAAGTCGCTATATAATTTGGTGAATTGGAGTTATTTTCATATTTTTGCATCCCGAAGAGTTTCTCTTAAAGAGAGAAACACCTTTTTGCTCAACAATCCCCGACTTTTTTATTATAGTTGCGGTATCACACCGCAATACAATAGTTATAAATATTGAAATAAAGGTGCAGTGAGACGCTGCACCTCCTAAAGAGAATTGATGATGAGATTGTTGGCGTTGTCAACGACAGAGGTGTCCAATGAGGAGAGGTATATCTGTGTGGTTTTCTCGGAGTCATGCCCCAATGCCTCGCTGATAGTAGATACGGGCACGTTCTTGCTCTTGGCTATGCTTGCCCAGGAGTGGCGGGCTACGTAGGTGGTCAGGGGTACGGACAGGCCTATCATTCTCCGATTTTCTTCAACTGCTTGGTGATACGGCTATAGGCATTCTTGTACTGTCTCCAGAATATGGCTCCCTCTCCTTTTGCTATAGGGAGCAGGTAGGGAGAATCATCTGTTTTGTACTTCGCCACTATCTCCTGCATGGCAGGTTCCCATTTGATGTGCAACTGTTGTGAGGTCTTCTGACGGCGGTAAATGAGCGTACTGCCATGCAGATTGCTTGGTGTAAGTTGTGCCATATCGATGAACGACATCCCACGGGTATAGAAACTGAACAGGAACATATCCCTTGCAAGCTCCAAACGGGGGTTCAGACTCAAGTCCAGCTCTTTCAGTTGCTTGATGATTTCCAAGGGGAGTGCCCGCTTGACGGTCTTGTCGATGCCGGTATATACATGCTTGAACGGTGAGGAAGAGATGACCAGTCCGTCATCTACGGCATGATTGTAGATGGTGCGCAGGTTGCGGATGTAGAAAGAGGTGGTGTTGCGGCACAGTCCGCTGTCTTTCAGCCACTGTTCATAGCCTTGTATCGTTGTCCCATCGACTTCCTCCAATGGCACATCGCCTCCTTTCAGGTAACGCTGGAGGCTGTTGAGGGTGGTTTTGTACCTTGCTACCATCCGCTTCTTGCCGATGCGTCTCAGTTTTTCGTTCAACTCCAGCGTATAGCCGATAATGCCATGTAATTCTTTTCCCTCATGGAAGTTGTCAACGACGGTGTCTGCTGTATATGACTGCCCTTCCTTGTCCAACCGTGCAATGACCAACAGCAGTTTCTTCCTGTCAGCATCCAATGTATCTTTCAAGGAAAGAAGATAGGCTTGACGTTGTGGAGTGACGGAAGTTGGCAAAATGATGTTTGAATGGTCCGCATCCCACTCTGAGGAATAGATTCTGTACTCTGTATGGATCTGACGTGCCACACGATTGTGTATCACCTGATAATACAGGCGACCCTCTTTCTCTTGAACAGATGATGTTCTGAACTTTAATTTGATGGATGCCATAATGCTCTGACTTTAACATTGAAATTGCAATTATTACCTTTATATATAATATAAGTGACAGACAAACAGGTATAGGAGGGATGGTGCCTCACCGCTCGGCATACAACAGCTGATATTCCACCCACCTCCGTTTCCTAATGGATGCCACTGCTTTTCCCCTCCATTTGCAATAGCTCAGATAGAGTGGCAGGATGTCCCTGTCGCCACGTTCCAATCGGGTGAGCAGGGACGCTTTCGGGTATCGTCCATTGCCTAACAACTTGGCTGGTCCAATCTGGTACGAGAGGGTGGCAAGCAGATAAGCATCCCTGCCATAACGGGCATATAGGCGCAGGTGCCGGAGGAGGTCTGTCCGTAACAGCAAATCTGCACGCTGACGTGTCAGTGTTTTCGGGAAACGCTCTCCCTTCTGTAGCTGGTGACCATAGCCCACATAGCCCGGTGTGGTCTTTGGGTCGTGCCAACCTCGAAGTGTTTGGTAATGGCTACCATCCGTTCAAACAGTGCCCTGTCAATGGTTTGGCTTTGACAGGGCACGCTACAGATGGCCAACATGCTCAATAGTACGATGATGTATCTTCTCATTACATTATTTTATATAGGAGGTGCGATGTCTCACCGCACTCTAATCAATATCACTACATCATAGTGCGGAACTGCTGAATCTCTTTAATCATGGCTTTCACGTCCTCCCCAACCTGAACGAAGTCTTGTAGAGGATGCGCTCTCGCTCTTCTTTCGACTTGAACTTATAGAACTTAGGGAGAGGGACATACTCCGATTCCTCCTTCTTTATTTCCGTCATATCGAAGTCGGTCTTGCAGTAGAACTTGGATGTCTTGAACTCCTCGCTCTCCTGGATGTTCATGCTTCCGTTCATCCCGGTCTTGGTGACTACGAAGTCACGGGCGGTCTGTCCACATATCCAACCTGTGGGCATATCGGAGATTTTGCTTGCAGGCACCAGGCTGTCCATATTCTCATTGAGGTTGATGGAGGTCTTGTCACGGTCGATGGTCACGCCCTTTTTGAGTTGCACTACTTTACCGAAGATGTCACTCGACAGCCATTCGAGGGTTTCCTTGGCTCTTGCCGAACCGCTCACCACATTGCCCACGGTGGTGATGATTTTCTGCATACCCACCTTGCCATAATCGGCTTCCAACTGCGGAAGTTCCTGAAAGCCAAGTGCCACGCTCACCTTGTTGCTTCGGGCTGTGCCTATCAGTCGGTCTATCTTGTGGAAATACAAGGTCGGCAACTCATCGACGATGATGCTGACAGGAACGTTCTTGCCCTGTCCTGTATTCACCCTCGTTACAAGGCGGTTGAGAATCAAGGCATTCAGTGCACCGATGATGCTCTCCATCTCGGGGTCGTTGGCAATGAGCAGATAACTTGGATTCTTCGGGTCACTGACCTTCAGGTCGAAGTCATCGCCGTCCTTGTGGAATATCCAGTAAGATTCCTTGGTGGCGAGACGGGAGGTATAGACACGTAGCGTGCCAATCATACCTTCCAACTGCTCCATGGCTTTGTTGGCAAAGGCAGTCTGGAACGGGCCAAGCAAGGGGGCTACCTCGTTGTCGGTCTGAAGTACCTCGAAGATGGTCTGATAACTCTCATTGAGGAACGATAGGATATGTGGCATGTCGCTGTACTTGCCCAACCAATAAGCGGGCTGCACCTCCGCGCCCGAATGGTCGAACACCCGTCCTGTGGGTATCAGCCTTTTCGTCTTTGGGTCTTCACGCCGCTCGGCAATCAGCATCTTTCCGTCCTTGTCGTAGGGCTCCTTGCCGTAGTTGCAGAAGAAATAGATGCAGGCGGCAAGGAAGTTGACGGCAGAGGTCTGGAAGAACTGGTCGCTGCCACCGCCGCCTTCCTTCTTGCCTTTTTGCAGGGATTCAAGCAGGGTCTCGGCGGTCTCGCTCGCTGCGGCAAGGTTGTTGATGTACTTCAACTGGATGGGGTTCACACGGCGCGAATACTCCACATCCACAAAGTTGATGATGTTGAACTTCATGCCATGGGGCATCTTGCTGTCCTTGGCATTCTTGTTCTTCAAGTAATGATAGTAGAGTTTGGTGGCGAGAGTGGGAAACTTATAGTCGTACACCACCATGGCAAAGCCCTTCTCGCTGTGCTGCCTGATAAACGGCTCGATGATGGAGAAGGTCTTACCAGAACCAGGAGTACCCACAACCCATGTGCCACGGAACGGATTGACGATGTTCACCCATCCCTTGCGGAACTTGCCCTTGTAATAATAGCGCATAGGGATGTTCACGCTGTACTTGTTCTCCTGCAACTCCCTGCATTGCTCAAAGCTCTCATTCTCGAAGTTGAAGCGGTCTTTCAGCAGCCCTTCCTTCAGGAACTTAGAGATATTGTCGAGGGCGATATGCACCAATACGACACCGACGATGGAAGTGAGCATATAGAGCCAAGTGTTCAAACGGAGGGTATAGAAACAGGGCATTATCGAATGACCGAACAGCCATACGGACTGCACAATCAGCAGCACTCCCGACAGCAGCGGATAGAGCACCTGCCTGCGAGCGTCAAACTCCAGATGCTTCTTGTTGCGCGTTCCCACACAGGTGATACATATCAGCAGGAACGTAGCCACCTTGCTATACACGAGGTTGCCGTCATGGTAAATCATCCACCGCTTGATGCGAGTGTGGATATCCGTCACTACGCCGCCCAAGAAGTCCAACTGCTCCGGCTCCAGTGCGTAGGCGAAGAACTCCATCAGGATGGAGACATAAATCACCGCCCTGAATATCTTGTAAAAACCCTGTAACTCTTTGCTTTCTTCCATTTACTTTACGATGATGTTGGGTGATAATGAGAAAAGATGAAGGATGCCACGGTGGACACCCTCCAATCCTCTTATGAGTTTTATTCGTAGCCGTTGATGGTCTTCTCAGACTCTACTGTCCACGGAGAAATAGTTGCAGATATGACCTCCAAGGTGTTGCGTACAGGCTTCAATGAATAGCTGTAGGAATGACCCGCTTTCCACGTGTCGTTTGTGAGGAATACGAAGTTCTCCCCATTGCTGAGTTGCAATGTCATGTCTGGCATAACCTGTGCAGGAACATAAAGCGTATATTCCATGTGGTCACTTTGTGGGTCGCCGAAATAATAGGTCGTCACCGACTCGTCACTGCATTCTACCTTTCCGGTCTTGATGTTGAAAGTACCGCTGTCAAAATAACCGACGAACGTGAGTAGGCTTCCTGCAAAATCATTGGTGGTGAAACCGTATTCTGGTGAGGTATAGACCTTGATGATGACACGCACCATCTGATGGGTGAAGTTCAATGTAAGGCTCGGATTGGCGTATGATGCCGCTCCACTGGCAAACAGAAAATCATTGACCTTCTGCTCACTCTGTACAGCTGCCTCCGGCACTTGGAACTCTATGAGGTCGTTGGTAGGATTTGCCGTATAGGGATAGTAGGCATTGAAGGTGTGAGTGTCTGTGTCCGTGAAAAACACCTTGTTGGCTGACACAAACTGATTCGTGCCGCCGCTTCGGGTGAACTTCATATTGTTGATCATCCCTGTGGAAGAGATGCCAATCATATCATTGAGTTCCCACTGGTTGTCAACGGCTCGTGTGGAAACGGCAGGTTGCAGCATCTCCAGATTGGTGAATACCTGAAGCTGCTTGGTTGATGTGCTGTCGGTCACGACCACAGAACCTCCGCCACCGGGCAGGTAAATCTCATTGACGATGTCTTGGTCACAGGACGTGAGGAGCATGGCTCCAAGTCCCAACATTAGAAACAAATTCTTTTTCATGCTTTTTCTTTTTTAATTGTTGTACTTTGATGATGATACGGGTGATACTCGATGTCTGTATATGGGCTAATCCATAATCGTGATGATGGGTCTCGCCTTATGCGGCTGCCACTTGGGAGTCTCCTGTATGGCACCGCTTCCCAGTGAGTAAAGCCATGCCTTGGCGGTCGCTTGTCCTTCTACCTCCGTTGAAGTCCAATACCAACAGTCATCATCCTCATCGGGGATAGGTGTGCCGCCGCATTTCAGGATGTATGGGTTGATGATGTCCTTGGCATGATAGAGCAGACGCATCTGTGCCACACTGGGGATATAGGCACTTTGCCCGTAACGCCACATGTCGAAGACACGCTCAGCCAAAGGCGACTTCACATCGGTCGTGCCATAAAGGGCAAAAGTGTTCTTGTTGCCGTCGTAGGCGGTGAGGTCACAGGATGTGTCCTGTTCCACACCGATACTGTCAGCAAAGGCTTCGGGAGCGATGTCCCACAGATAGACGGCATATCCGTTTCCCTCCATTTCTTCCCTCTGATTGACGTTGAACACCACTGCAATGGCTTGCTTGCACGATTGCTCGTAGGTTTCGTAGGGCATCACCTTGCCGTCAGTGGTCAAGATATGGGTGACCTTCATGGCTGTGTCGGGAAAGTCCTGATGCTCGTCACAGGCAGTCAGCAACACCGTTGCCGCAACTGCCAAGATTGAAAACAGTTTCTTCATACGCATAGTCATTTTACAGGAAGTTTCACACCCAGGACAATACCCGTTCTGAACAGGTCTTCACCCTTGATCATCACATCGGTCTTCACCTGCCAGAAGAGCTTCCAGCCGTGTCTGAGTGTATAGTTTTGCTCATAGCCGAGGTGGATGCCACCCAAGAACCTGTCAGTATCGCTACCTGCCGATGCTCCTATGCGCATGTTGCCATGGTGGTTGCGTCCTCTTGCCACACAGGGCTTATAGCAAAGCCGAAACCATAACTGCGGTAGTTGTTCCAAAAACTCTCAGGACAGACATGACCGCACGATGCGCACTCGTTCCACTTGATATATCCGTTTGCAAAATACTCCCACGCATTGTGGTACTTCGTCTCATACTCGTAGGACAGCGTCACGTCCAGTCCTCGCTCATACAGGCATCCGAACCCCAAGGATATGCGGTCGCTATTCTGCTGCGCCATTGCCGGAGTCATGCTTGCCATAAAACAGATGACAACGAGTAAGGTATGCACAAGCCAATTCCTCACTCCTAATTCCTCATTCCTAATTCTCATTATTCCTCCTCCAACAGTATATGGTTAAACGAATCGGCAGACAGCACATCCTCATAGTCGATGCTGAGCGAGATGGTGCGTCCACTTATCTGTTTTTCCGACAGCTCGATGGTCAGCACCTTGTCGTTGGGGAAGGTCATCTTCTTCACCACAATCACGTTGCGATAGCCATACTTGAAGGTCTTCGCATCGTCCAACACAAGAGATGGGGTCAGTTCCACTATCTGCGCATTGGTAGCCTTGCTCTGCTTCTTGTCCGATAGTTTGATGCGCATCTCGTCGATGTCGAAGCGGATGTTGGTCTTGTTCTCCACGGAGAAGTCGATGAAGAAATATTCGCCCACGCTGTAGATGTTGTTCAGGCGCATTACCATGCGGTGCATCTTCGTCGCCACGTTGCGGTATTTGGCAGACGATGACCATATCTGACGTGCATACTTGGTCATGTCGGCAGTGGACAGGCTTACAGCGGGATTGTTGTAGGCATTGCGCTCCGAGCATTCTATTTCCTTATCGGTTACTGCCTCCTGCATCCTCGTGGTATAGAGCAGTGCATACTGCGTGCGGTAGCGTTCCGTCACGATTGTCACTATCGCCAACACCTCACCGTCGGCATACACGTTGTCCTTCGGCTTCAGGCGGATGGTGTTGTTGATGGGTTGGTCGCCCACCACCTTGTCTGTGGATATATCGACAAAGCGGATGGGTTCGGAGGCGGTGATGACGGTGGTCACTTGGTCGTTGACCGTCAGCTGCTCCATCTCCATGTAGGTGGTCTGCGCCTTGGCTGAAAGCACGCTCAGCGAAAGCAATGCACAGACATTCATTTTCTGAAAACAATTCATATTAGTTGATTTTTTGATGTTTATACTCTATGAGCCACCGTTCCCGACAATTCCGTTGTCGGGCAGTGTCTATTTCCTTTTCTCTTTCCCATTTACAAGGTAAACAAACGTCCCATACTTCAGCTTCACTTTGTTCTTCTTGATAGCCTTGCTGATGGCATTGCTTGTCTTCTGGTAGGCATTGGTCACGGCTTGCATTCCCCATTGCGAGAAACTGTTGTTCGCTCCACTCTGGTCGATGTTCATGTTGCTCTGCATAGCACCGCTCGCCACATCTTTCGTGGTCTCACGGAACTGGCTGCCGGGGACATACAGTCCCTCCAGTCCGTCCGTGTCATAAAGCGAAAGCGAAACCTTTATCAGCTCGTCATCCACAAGGATGGAGTTGATGCTACCCTTCACTCGCTGCGAACCGAAACCGCTCATGGTGGCATAGAGGTACGACCCTTTCTTCACCACGGTCTCACCAATCTCAATATCGTCCAACAGTCTCAGCCGCACCCTCGACCCGTCCGTAGCCTTCACGTCCTCGTCAATGATGGCCTTGATGAGCTTTGGCTCATGCTCGTTCTGCGTCAGGGTGTTGAAATAGTCCGAAGTCACCTTCACCTTCTTCACCACCTCCTGTGCCTTGTCCTCCTCGTCCAGTGCCTTCACCGCCTTGCTGTCCTCGGCAATCTGACCTTTCACCTCAATCTGCTCCTTGGGAGGCCCAGCCTGTGTGGTATCCTGGGCCACGGGGGCAACTGCCGCCTGTCCTCTCAGCCTCGCTTCGGCGAGTGCCTTGTTGAGTGCTTCGAGTGCTTCCGCTTCTCGCGCCTTGGCATCGGCCACTTCGGCTGCATCGTCCTTCTCTTCTGCCTGACGGACGAGTTCCGCAAGGTCTTCTTCTGTGTACTTGGATTCATACGCTTCTTTCTCTTCTTCGTTGTCACGCTCAATGTTATCAACAGCCGAATAGTCTGCTATGCGACCATACGACTTCGCCATGTTCTCATACTTGCCACCGATGCCGTCACCATTCTTAATCTGCGCTCCGGGCAGGTTGGGGTTCAGAAACTCGGTGGTCTGCAGGTTCTTGTCCTGCGTTTCCGCCACCTCCGTATTGAACATGTCAAAGACAAAATAGCCTGTGGCAATCAACGGGATGTACACGATGGCTGGCAGCATGTACTTCGGCTGACGGAAGTTTATCTTATCTGTTATTCTCATCGCTGTCTGATTTTGATGTTACTGACTTGTCTCGATTCTCCTCGTTGGTTCGATGCGTCACGGGAGGAGTGATGCAATGGGCTGCATTCATCATCTGCTTCATGCGCCCTTCCTGCCGCTCGATGGCACTTGCAGCCTCCGTCCGATGACCGTAATACCGCACCATCCTGTAGATGTTGATGCCGAAGCACGTGGCGACAAAGCCGAAGACGATGACGAGAAACAGCGTCTTGTGGGCATTGGCAAAGCCTTGCACCTTAGCCGCCGCACGGTCTATCCTCGCGGTCTTGGCAAACTTGCGCCCTGCCGCCACCTCCTTCTCATACCGCTTCTTGTACTTGGGGTCGTTCTTGTCGGGCATATCCTCGCCCACAAGCATCCGTCTGATTCCTTTTACACTCATACCGCTAGGATATTAGAAGTTTGACTTCGACTTCTGCTCAATATCCTTGTTGAGCAAGGTTCTCCAGTTCGTGATGAGCAGTCCATGAGGATTGTTCTCCGTCCTCGGCACGCGCTTCACCTGTCCCGCCGTCACCAATTCACGCATCAGAATATTGCTCCTTCGCTCTATCCTTTGCCTACCGTAGTAGGTGAACTCCATCTTCTCCTTGTTGAACTTGATGCTGTCGCAAAAGATGCTGAACACGGCACTCGTACCCATGATATTGTTGTAAAAGCCCTTTTCCTTCAGCGTATTGTACTGCGCCAAACCAGTTTCATCGACCAAATACATCGCCTTCTCCATCGAATAGCGGATGTACTTGTCATCGGGAGCAAGCGTAAAGAAGTAATGGTGGAACATCTCGATATGGCTCTTTGCCTCCACATCCAGCGTTTCCTCCATCGTGGTGCGGTTCACCAGTATGGGCACGTTGCCGTCCAATACATACACCTTTTGCTGCGCGTCCGTCACCATGCAGCGCGCCGTCCAGATGCTCGACACCGAGATGATGATGCAGCCCATGAGGAACGCAGAGCAGATGATGCCCACCAGCTTGATTTTGTTTTCTAAGTTCTTGATTACCATACGTTACTGCTTGTTTGAGGTCTGATTTCTCTTCATTCTCACATATTCACGGTGCAGGATGGTGTATATGTCCTTCTCAACTTCTTCCACCAGTTTGGCGTAATACTTGATGCAAGCCTCTACGTAGATGCCTTCGTATTTCAGTTGGATCCACACCCACCAGATGTCACGTTCACGTCTCCGTCGATTTCTGTAGATTTTGGCACGATGCAAGCGATAACTCAGGTAATCTACCATAGGCACTACATACTCGTCGTTATCCTCAAAGCCTTCTGCCATCTCCTCATACTGTGGGTCGATGTAGTTGTTTTCGGAATTGAAAAACTCTTCCTTTGCACGCTTGTTGGCAAACGCCATGAATTTCTCATCTTTGAGCCAACGCTCAATTTCATTTTTTGCTTTCATTTTTCTTGATGGTTACTTTTATTTGTTTCAATAGGAGGTGCGGTGACTCACCGCACACTCACATGTTATCTCATCACGGTCGCCATGGTTCCCGTAGCCGTCATCTTGGCTTGTTGTGCCACGCCCTCGCCGAAGTTTCGGGTTGAGAAGGCGGTGTCGCCCTCTGGTATCATCCATGCCGCAAGGTCGGGCACGAGGTTCAGGCATTTCAACGCCACGATGCTCGCTGCCATCAGATAGCCTGCCGAGAAGAACGAGTTTTGCAGATAGGCTGCCATCGTCTGCTCACTGGCGGTGATGGCCGTCAGGTTCTCTACCTGTATGCAGAGCACAATATCAAACAGCAACAGGACGTAGAAACCGACGAAGTAGAGCATGGCTCCGTAGAAATGAACTGTCAAATAACGGGTTAGCCACTTCGCCCACGCTCCTTCCCACTTGGGCAGCAACGAAAATGCCCATTGTATTGGACCGAATATAGTGAGCATTCCGAGCAATATCTGCTGACAGTATATCGTTGCCCACCAACCGATGCGGAACACGATCAGGGCTATCAGCATCACTATCTTGTCGATGCCCACCACGGCCCCTGCCGTCAGTGAGGTGAACCACAGTTTGCTGGCAT
>ENA-OQHY01000410-OQHY01000410.1-human-gut-metagenome-genome-assembly--contig:-NODE-410-length-24452-cov-2.173443_pt1 | contig 24452 bp, 39 predicted proteins | sample MGYA00242570_ERZ504733 | MGnify/ENA primary metagenome ERZ504733 (study PRJEB26092, sample SAMD00036219) | human gut metagenome | host: Homo sapiens | study: EMG produced TPA metagenomics assembly of... | reverse complement strand
ACAACACACATGGATGAAGAAGTTCTAAATGAAGCTATGGAATGCTACAATGAAGACGAGAACCGCAAAGTAACAATCGCTGCAGCTGAAGTAGAGTATGAGAATTACTGCAAACATACCCGTGTCGCATAAGCAATCCGATCTTTTATTGCAGGCGGTTTCGCGTTTTCGTCTTAGCGCCTGACGCAACATATAAGCCTCTGTTATACTCGCAGCCCGTTTTAGCCTGAGGGCAAGGAGCAAAGTGTGGCTGCGGTCATCCATAATGAGATGTTGGACGAGATTCTGTCGCAGGTTCGTCCGTTAATTGGAAAAGGGAAGGTTGCCGACTATATTCCGGCACTTGCCTCGGTCAGCGGGAACAAGCTGGGTATTGCCATTTGTACGGTAGACGGGCAGCGTTACCAGGCCGGTGACGCCACCGAGCGTTTTTCAATTCAGTCCATTTCAAAAGTACTCAGTCTGGTTGCGGCCATGCGCCAGTATGAGGAAGACGAAATCTGGCACCGCGTGGGGAAAGATCCGTCCGGGCAGCCTTTCAACTCACTGCTTCAGCTCGAAATTGAACAGGGTAAGCCGCGTAACCCGTTTATCAATGCCGGTGCGCTGGTGGTTTGCGATATGCTGCAAAGCCGTCTCAGCGCCCCTCGCCAGCGTATGCTTGAAATTGTCCGCCAGCTCTCGGGCGTCGCCGATATTGCCTACAATGCGGTGGTGGCGCGCTCGGAGTTTGAACACTCCGCCCGTAACGCGGCTATCGCCTGGCTCATGAAATCGTTTGGTAACTTCCATAACGATGTCGCCACCGTGCTGCAAAACTATTTCCATTATTGCGCGCTGGAAATGAGCTGTGTTGAACTGGCACAGACATTCTTGTTCCTCGCCCATCAGGGCATGCGCCGCACCTCGCGCAAGATGTTGTCTCGCCCATGCAGGCGCGTCAGGTGAATGCCTGATGGCGACCAGCGGGATGTATCAGAACGCCGGAGAGTTTGCCTGGCGCGTCGGTCTTCCGGCCAAATCGGGTGTCGGCGGCGGGTGGTGGCAATCGTGCCTCACGAAATGGCGATTGCGTCTGAGCCGGAGCTGGATGAAACGGGAAATTCACTTGCCGGTGTGGCAGTTCTGGAGAAACTGACCCAACGTCTGGGACGTTCCGTATACTGATGTCGACCCTGGATCCGCTTTTTGTCCGCCTGGCGCGATCGCCTTTTCGTTCGCGCTTTCGCTTAGGCACGAAGGAACGGCAGTACTGCTGGGACAAAGGTGCCGAAACCATTGACCAGCACGCCGCCGATTTTATTGCCCGGCGTCTTGCACCGGCCCATCCCACCAATGACGGGAAACAGACGCCCATGCGCGGTCATCCGGTGTTTATCGCTCAGCATGCCACCGCCACCTGTTGTCGTGGCTGTCTGGCAAAGTGGCATAACATTCCGCAGGGTGTTCAGCTCAGCGCGCAGCAACAGCATTATATCGTCAGCGTGATCCACCACTGGCTGGTGCTGCAGATGAACGCCTAAATTTGACGAGTTATGATCCTGTTGTATTTGTGTTATAGATGCAGGTTAAGTTAGTTCAGATCCTGCTGACGATCGACATAATCGCCATAAGTTATTATACGGAATGATATTTAATGCGTTCTGCTCTCTCTGCCTTCAGGTTTTTTCAACCCGATACTCCGCTGCGTAATGCGTCGTGGATCTTTATTCTCACCACCTTATTCTATTTTGTGGGTGCTGAATTGCGTCTGGTTGAAGCGTTGTCGCTGTTCTGGCCACTGAATGGCGTTATGGCGGGAGTATTCGCCCGTTATGCTTATCTGAATCGTCTGCATAACTACGCGGTCGCGTATGTTGCCATGCTGATGTACGACGCGGTCACCACCAGCTGGGGAATGGCCTCGCTGGTGATTAACCTGTCGAATATGATTTTTATCGTCGTGGTCGCCATACTGGTTCTGCGTGATAAACGGCTGATGAAAACCCCCGATCCGCTTAATGCGCTGCGTCTGTTTAACTACTGCCTGATTGCTGCGCTGCTGTGTGCCTTGCTTGGCGCGGTGGGGTCGGTCGGTATCGACAGTCACACCTTCTGGCCGCTGTTTGCCGACTGGTTTAGCGAGCAGTTTTCAACGGGGGTGCTGATTGTGCCGTGTATGCTGACGATTAGTCTGCCCGGGCGTGATATTCAGTTACGTCTGGAGCAGCTGTTCCCGGTTATGGCGTTGATTGTCTCGGTGGTCGCGTCGGTGGTGATTGGCGGCGCGGGGAGCCTCTGTTTCCCGCTGCCGGCGCTTATCTGGTGTGCGGTACGCTACCCGCTGCCCGTCACCTGTTTACTGACGTTTCTCACGGGTGCCGTTGAGATCATTCTGGTTGCCAACTCCATTATCAATATTGCCGTTGCGACACCGCTTTCGACCCCGATGATGTTCTCAGCCCGGCTGGGCATTGCCACCATGGCTATTTGTCCGGTGATGGTCTCCGTCAGCGTGGCGGCCATTAATTCACTGATTCGTCAGGTGTCACTGCGGGCAGATTATGATTTTCTGACGCATGTCTATTCCCGCTCCGGGCTTTATGAAGCGTTAAAGCAAGAAGAGGCGCACCGGCATTCGCGTTTTTTAACCGTCATGCTGCTGGATATCGATTATTTCAAAAGCATCAATGATAACTACGGTCACGAGTGCGGTGACCGCATACTGGCGGCCTTTGCCCGGCAGGTTCAGCAGGTTGTCGGTGAGGACGGTATGGTGGCGCGAATGGGCGGAGAAGAGTTCGCGGTGGTCGTGAACTCCGGGGATGCGCAGCACGGTTTTGAACTGGCTGAACGCATTCGAACCACCGTCGCACATCATCCGTTTACCTGGCGCCAGCAGACGCTGTATCTGACCGTCAGCATTGGCCTGGGCAGCGGTAAATCTGAGTCATGGCAGTTGACGGAGGTCTTTAATAAGCTGATGGCTGAAGCGGACGATCATCTCTATCGTTCAAAGAAAGCGGGGCGAAATCGGACCAGCGCCCGGTTGTCGGATGAGCAGGTTACTGCAACGTCCGGCAGCGAAACATCACTGCATTAGTCGTCATGAGCCAGTGACGTTAACAAATAGCGTCTGAACAGGATATTCGTACACTGACAATGTCTCTGTTTAAGCTACGCTTTTAGTAAAGCTTGCGTCAGGAGACGTTATGAAAACACCTGCAACCCCTGAAAACGAAACGGAACGTCTGAACTGCTGCGCGAATCAGCCTGCTTGAAATCGACAGTTCGCCGGCCTTTGACCGCCTGACGCGTCTGGCAAAACGCTTTTTCCAGGTGCCGCTGGCGATGGTCAATCTTATCGATGAGCATTCGCTGATCGTGAAGTCAGCGGATGGCCAGGCACCGGACTCTGTCCCGCGCAATATCTCATTTTGTGGCCATACGATCCTCAGCGAAGCGCCGCTGGTGGTGGGGGACATGCGTCAGGATGACCGCTTTGCCGATAATCCGCTGGTGGCCGGTGAGCCCGGCGTTCGTTTCTACGCTGGTTTCCCGCTGCGTCTGCGCGACGGCGCGAGCGTCGGATTCGCTTTGCCTGATTGATTATTCTCCGCGCGAGTTTACGGCGGCCGATCTTGCCGTGCTGGGAGATCTGGGCGCGCTGGCAGAAGATGAATTTGCCGCCGTCAGTGCGGCGACTACCGATGAACTGACGGGCTTATTCAACCGTCGGGGCTTTAATCAGCTCGTCCGGTTTACCCTGTCCGTCGCCCGACGCCGTGCAGAGCCGTTAACCCTCGGCTGGCTGGATCTGGATCGTTTTAAGGAGATAAACGATCGCTACGGTCACGAGGAAGGCGATAAGGCGCTGAAGGTGATGGCGCAACTGATGCGGTCCTCCTTCCGTGAGGCGGATCTGCTGGTTCGCTTTGGCGGGGATGAGTTTGCCGTGCTGTTCGCCGATACGGATGAGCAGGGGGCCTGGATTGCGATGCAGTATCTGGCCGAGCAGGTCGAAAATTATAATGCCCGCAAACTGCATCCGTGGTCGCTTCTGTTCTCGTGGGGACTCAGTGAATTCGACCACAATGGCCATGACCTGCAACAGTGGCTAAAAGAGGCCGATGAAAAGATGTATGCCATGAAGCAGCAACGCCACCGCGAAAGATGACATAACAAAAGCCTATGATCGATCCGTTTGCGTTAATAAGATGTTAATTGCACAGTGACGGTATTCAACGTAAGGAAAAACAATGAATACCTCACTGCACATCAAAAACCTCACCCGGGAAGAGATCCTCACCCACCTTGATGCGTTGTCCGCGATCCTCGAAACTGCGTTAACGGCGGCGCATCCGTCAGTTTTATGTTGCCCTTTAGCCCGGAAAAAGCGCGTGCTTTCTGGCGCGGTATTGCTGAGAGCGTGGGACGCAATGAACGTCTTGTGCTGGCCAGTATCGATCCGCAGGACGGTGTTATCGGCACGGTACAGTTGATCACCGATCAGCCGGAGAATCAGCCGCATCGCGCGGATGTGGCAAAACTGCTGGTCCATGAAAAAGCGCGCCGTAAAGGGGCGGCAATGGCCCTGATGGAAGAACTTGAAGTACAGGCCAGAGCCAGAGGCATTTCGGTCCTGGTACTGGATACGTCCACCGGCAGCGGTGCCGAGACGTTCTACCAGCGTGCTGGCTGGCAAAAAGTGGGGGAGATCCCGCGCTATGCATTGATGCCGGACGGTGCGATGACCGCCACCTCCGTGTTCTATAAGTTCTTATAATTATTTTTCACAACTCCATCATGAATTGATCAAAACAGGGTTCCCGGTCGTAAAGTTTTGATAAGTTATCGTACCAATCTTATCAGGCTGTATGACTAATTATAAAAGGAACCCATTGTGAACACACTTAACCGTCATGATTTTCCCGGTCCACACTATCCGGAACGTATCATTCAGTTTGGTGAAGGCAATTTCCTGCGGGCGTTTATCGACTGGCAAATCGACCTGTTAAACGAACATACCGATCTCAACGCCGGTGTGGTGGTCGTTCGTCCCATTCAAGTGATTTTCCGCCGTCGCTGAATACGCAGGATGGCTGTATACCACGATCATTCGCGGCCTGAACGAGAAAGGCGACGCGGTGAGCGATGCACGTCTTATCCGTTCCGTTAACCGCGAAATCAACGTTTATAATGAATACGATGCGTTCCTCAGGCTGGCTCATAACCCGGAGATGCGCTTTGTGTTCTCGAATACCACGGAAGCGGGGATCGGTTATCACGCGGGCGACACCTTTGAAGATGCGCCTGCCGTCAGCTACCCGGCGAAGCTGACGCGATTGCTCTTCGAGCGTTTCAGTCATTTTAACGGAGCGCCAGACAAAGGCTGGGTCATCATTCCGTGTGAACTGATTGACTACAACGGGGATGCGCTGCGGGAACTGGTGCTGCGCTACGCGCAGGAGTGGGCGCTGCCGACGGCCTTTACTGAATGGTTGAACGATGCCAACTGTTTCTGCTCGACCCTGGTTGACCGCATTGTAACGGGTTACCCGCGTGAAGAAGTGGCCGCCCTGCAGGCTGAACTGGGTTATCAGGACGGGTTCCTGGATACCGCCGAACACTTCTATCTGTTTGTGATTCAGGGCCCTGACTCCCTTGCCAGCGAACTGCGTCTTGATAAGTTCCCGCTCAACGTATTGATCGTGGATGACATCCGTCCCTACAAAGAGCGTAAGTCGCCATTCTGAACGGTGCGCACACGGCGCTGGTACCGGTAGCTTCCAGGCCGGGCTGGACACGGTAGGCGAGGCGATGAACGATGCTGACGTGTGCGCTTTTGTCGAAAAAGCTATCTATGAGGAAATTATTCCGGTACTGGATTTGCCGCGTGATGAGCTGGAATCGTTCGCCAGTGCGGTAACGGGCCGTTTCCGTAACCCTTACATCCGGCATCAGCTGCTGTCGATAGCCCTCAACGGGATGACCAAGTTCCGCACCCGCATTCTGCCGCAGCTGCTGGCAGGGCAGAAAGCAACCGGGTCATTGCCTGCGCGACTGACGTTTGCTTTAGCGGCACTGATTGCGTTTTATCGCGGGGAGCGTAACGGGGAAAGCTACCCGGTACAGGACGACGCGCACTGGCTGGCGCGTTTCCAGCAGCTGTGGACACAGCATCACGATCGCCAGATCACTACCCGCCAACTGGTAAAATCGGTACTGAGCGTGAGCGAACACTGGGAGCAAGATCTTACGCAGGTTAACGGCCTGGTCGAGCAGGTTACGCGGGATCTGGATGCTATTCTGCTACAGGGAATGCGTGCGGCGGTTAAACCGCTCTGCTAACACCGTTGCCCGGCTTCGGCCGGGTTTTAATGAGAATCTTATTAGTTACAACATACTATTTGCTCTGCTTTTAAAAAACACCTCTGACACCGTGCGGTTTAGGCTAGCCAGGTCAGAAAATTCAATGTTTTATTAACATGCTTGCAACCGTGAGGGGGATCACGTTTAATAGCCACGCTCTTTTTCTTTCCTGAAACTCACTATGATTGTTCGTCCTAAACAGCACTGGTTACAACTCATCTTTGTCTGGCATGGCTCGGTACTGCCAAAAATCTATACCCGCTTGCTACTCAACTTTCTGCTTTCTATCGCCGTGATCCTGATGCTGCCATGGTACACGTCCCTTGGCATCAAATTTACCGTTGCGCCATTTAGCATTCTCGGTGTGGCGATCGCTATCTTTCTCGGTTTCCGAAACAACGCCTGCTATTCCCGCTACGTTGAGGCGCGCCAGCTTTGGGGGCAACTGATGATAGCGGCACGCTCTCTGTTTCGCGAGGTAAAAAACACCTTGCCGGACGATAAACATCTCGGCGAGTTTGTGCGACTGCAGATTGCCTTTGCCAACTGTTTGCGCATGACCCTGCGCCGGGAAACGAACGCCGAACAACTTTCCCGTTATCTTCCGGAAGATGATTTACGCAAGGTGATGAACGCCAACTCGCCGGCGAACCGTATTTTACTGATCATGGGGGAGTGGCTTGCCGTCAGGCGTCGCAATGGCGAGCTCTCAGATATCCTGTTCCACAGTCTCAACAACCGGCTGAACGACATGTCCATCGTCCTGTCGGGTTGCGAGCGTATTTTGACGACACCCGTACCGTTTGCTTACACGCTGATCCTTCATCGTACGGTGTATCTGTTCTGCATCATGCTGCCGTTCGCGCTGGTCGTCGATCTGCACTACATGACGCCTTTTGTGTCGGCGCTGATTTCTTACACCTTTATCTCGCTGGATACGCTGGCGGAAGAGCTGGAAGACCCGTTTGGTACCGAAGATAACGACCTGCCGCTGGACGCCATCTGCAACATGATGGAACGTGACCTGTTGCAGATGAACGATGAAGAAGAGATCCCCGAAAGACTGTTACCGGATAAGTATTATCAACTGACCTGACGGGCATTCCATTCGTCACGGGTGATTTCCCACAGTTCGGAATCCAGCATGCCGCTGACGTACGCTTTCTTTTCTGTCCTGATAAGCCGCATGCCGCTACTGTCTGAAATACGGCGGGAGCGGCTGTTAGCAGCCGCTTTTGGCGCACGCAACACCGGCTTGTTCAGGGTGTTAAACCAATAATCCGTCGCCGCAATACTGGCCTCACGCATGTATCCCTTACCCTGAAACTCCGGCGCCAGCCAGAACCCACGGTTATTATCTTCAACATCGTACAGGCAGATTATCCCCATCAGTTCATCCGGTGCCTCGCGACGTCGAATACTCCAGAACCAGGCAATGCCTTTTTCCATATCCGGCAGCGCAACGTTATTAACATAATACTCCGCGCCGTTATCCGGGTAGGGCCAGGGTACTGAGGAGACATATAGCGAACGATTTCCCAGCGCGGATATAGCCGCTGTATCTGGACGGCATCTTCCGCGACCAGGGGAATGAGTAACAGGCGCTCTGTCGTTAGCGTCGGTATTGTCATCCGTGGTTCTCCCTGTTTAAGCGTTATGTTTTTGTTCACCTTCTGGTATTTTCATCTCTATCACATTCTTTTTCGGTGTGCTGGAATTCTTTACTACCAATAACTGCTTTTAAAAGGCTTTCGATTTGTAATATGAGGAATATATGGCTGTTACGGTAAGAGCTTTACGCGCAGAAGATTATTCCCAGTGGCGTCCGCTGTGGGACGGCTACACCCATTTTTATGACTGTGTCCTCGATGAGTCCGTGACAGCAGCGACATGGCAAAGGGCGCTCGACGAGCGATCATCGATGTTTTGCCGGGTTGCGGAAAGCGACGGCAACGTCATCGGCTTCGCCATGTGTATTTTGCACGAAGGAACCTGGTCGACAGCGCCCGTTTGTTATCTGGAAGACCTGTTTGTTGCTGCCAGCCAACGGGGAGCAGGGACCGGAAAAGCGCTCATTGACGCCCTGATGGACGAAGGCAAGCGCAAAGGGTGGTCAAAACTTTACTGGGTCACGCGGCAGAACAACCCGGCACGTAAACTCTACGACCAATATTGCGAAGCCGACGATTACGTTCGTTATCGCGTCTCGCTTTAAGACGCAATGACCTGTGTTTGTATCACATTGTATCAACGCCTCTGATACATACACAGGCTTGCAATAAAGGCCCATTCGCACATATCCGCTATACAAACCGATGTTGTTATATCCCCGTGAATCGTACTCAATCGGAGATAACAACATGTTCAGCAAACTCGCATACTCAACTCTCGCATTAACCGTTTCTCTTGGTACCGTCATGTCCTGTCAGGCCGAAGCAACCGGTACTGATTTAGCGACGGCGTTTGATCATCCTCAGCAGATTAACGCCGGCGATCTTAACGTCGGTTATGTCGACATCGGCCCGAAAAATGGTCAACCGATCATTTTATTACACGGCTGGCCCTACGATATTCATAGTTATGCGCAAGTTGCTCCCGCGCTGGCTGCCAAAGGATATCGGGTGATTGTGCCTTCTCTGCGTGGTTACGGAACTACCCGTTTCCTCTCAGATAAAACGCCGCGTAACGGCCAGCCTTCGGCCATGGCGAAAGACATTGTGAACCTGATGGATGCCTGAACATCAAGCAGGCCGTTTTTGCAGGATACGACTGGGGTGCCCGTACGGCGGACATCGTCGCGGCGCTGTGGCCAGAACGCGTTAAATCGCTGGTCTCCGTCAGTGGATACCTGATCAGCAGCCAGCAGATTGGCAAACAACCCTTACCGCCGAAAGCAGAAGTTCAGTGGTGGTATCAGTTCTATTTCGCCACCGAACGTGGTGCTGAAGTACGCCAAAACACCCATGACTTCGCCCGTTTGATCTGGTCACAGGCATCACCTGACTGGAAATTTAGCGATGCATCGTTTAACGCCAGTGCCAAATCCCTTGATAACCCGGACCATGTCGCGGTGACGCTCAGTAACTATCGCTGGCGTTTAGGGCTGGAAAAAGGGGAGCGCAAATACGACAGTTATGAGCAAAAACTGGCAACGCTTCCGAATATTACCGTCCCGACGATCACCATCGAAGGTGGAAACAACGGGGCGCCACATCCTGCTCCACAGGCCTACGCCGGGAAATTCACCGGTAAATATGAACACCGTACCTTTGGCAAAACCGTAGGTCACAACCCACCACAGGAAGATCCACAGGATTTCGTCAACGCAGTTGTGGACGCATATACTCTGAAATGTGCTATTTTCAATACGTTACCCTTCAGTCTGGAGATTTCTGTGGAGCATATTGATCATATCCTTGTCTCGATGACGACAGGGATATTCGTGAGCTGATTGTCGATTACCTCGTTAAGTCAGGATATCGCGCCTCTGGCGCGGCAAATGGCAAAGAGATGCGAGTTGTGCTTGATAAACAGCATATCGATCTTGTGGTGCTGGATGTCATGATGCCCGGCGATGACGGATTAACGCTGTGCCGTCAACTCCGAAGCGGTAAACATAAAGACTTGCCCATTCTGATGCTCACGGCGCGTAACGAGGAAACAGACCGGATCCTGGGGCTGGAGATGGGGGCAGACGATTATGTCGTGAAGCCTTTTGTTGCACGCGAGTTACTCGCGCGGATCAAAGCCATTTTACGTCGTTTCCGCACAATGCCCCCCAATTTACAGGTGACGGAAGCCGGACGACTGGTCACGTTCGGAGAATGGCAACTGGACACCGTGGCCCGTCATTTAATCGACAGTGAAGGGATGGTGGTGGCGCTCAGCGGGGCGGAATATCGTCTGCTGCGCGTGTTCCTCGATCACCCTCAGCGTGTCCTGACCCGGGATCAACTGCTAAATCTGACCCAGGGGCGCGATGCCGAGCTTTTTGAACGATCGATTGATCTGCTGGTGAGCCGGGTGCGTCAGCGTCTGAATGAAGACGCCCGCACGCCGGCCTATATCAAGACCGTGCGCAGTGAAGGTTATGTCTTTACAATGCCGGTGACCATAAAAGAGGCCAATGAATGACGCTTTGGCCACGCTCGTTGCTGTCCCGGCTGTTGGTCATCGTGCTGGCTGGACTCTTACTGGCCAATACTCTCAGCCTGACGCTGGTGATGGTTGAACGCATGCACAGCGCCCGCACCGTAATGCTGGGTAATCTGGAAAACGATGTAGCCACTAGCGTGGCCATTCTTGACCGGCTTCCCGCCCAGGAGCGGGCGGCCTGGCTGCCGCGGCTGGAGCGCGGTAACTATCGCTATATTCTTGGGCCTGGAGAACCGGGCGCACCGCCTGAGGATAAGCGTTCACGCGATGCCATTCGAACGCTAAAAGAGACCCTTACGGCTGACTACCCGCTCACGTTTACCGCCGTTCCCGGTCCCATTTCCCATATTCAGGCGCATCTCACCTTACGTGATGGGGCACCGTTGACCATCGATCTGACACCACGCATGCCGCCGGTCGCCAGCTGGTTACCTGTCGTGCTGGTATTGCAGCTGCTGCTGCTTGCGGCCTGTGCCTGGATCGCCGTGCGTCAGGTGATTCGGCCTTTTTCTCAGTTTACTCGTGCGGTTGACGCGCTGGACCCGGCGGCAAACACACCAATGACGGAGAAGGGGCCGGTAGAAGTGCAAAGAGCCGCGCATGCCTTTAACGCGATGCAGGCGCGCATTCAATCCTATCTTCGTGAACGCGCGCAGATCCTGGCATCCATTTCTCACGACCTGCAGACGCCCATCACGCGCATGAAGTTGCGCGTCGAGATGGCCGATCAACCCGAGTTACGCGACAAGTTATTGAACGACCTCGATAACATGACCCGCCTGGTGCGGGAGGGGATTGCCTATGCCCGGTCATCAGAATCTCTGGAAGAGACCTCGCTAAAGCTGGAGCTCAATGCCTGGGTAAACAGCATTGCCTGTGATTATCAGGACATTGGTAAAAACGTGCAGTTTCAGGCAAACGACGCCCGCCTGCCGATAGTGACTCGGCCGCAGGCGCTTCGTCGGGTGATGACCAACCTCCTGGATAACGCGCTTAAGTTTGGTGGCTATGCCGTTATTGAGATTGATGATTCTTCAGCCGGACACATTGCTATCCATATTCTGGACGGCGGGCCGGGGATACCCGATGCTGAACTCGACGCGGTATTGCAGCCTTTTTATCGGGTAGAAACATCGCGTAACCGTGATACCGGCGGAACCGGCCTGGGGCTGGCGATTGCCGCGCAGCTGACCGCGCAGCTTGACGGGAAACTGCGGCTGGCAAATCTTCCTGAAGGCGGGCTGAAGGTCACGGTAACGCTGCCGCGTCGCTAATTGTATGGTTTTGTATCCGGTTGCGTGACCGATACGAGAGCAGACAAATCGTCCCGTTTTGCACACATCCCAAACACATCCGTACGATGAAATACCCTCACTGCAGCGTCGCAGGCCATCTGTAATGTGAGGTTTTTATGTTTTTGATATCGCGTTTCTGGGCGGGATGATAAGCCTGCTCAGTCCATGTACGCTCCCGGTGATACCTCTTCTGTTTGCCGGTTTTCAGGGGCAGCGAAGACATATCCTGGCTCTGCTGGCAGGGATGATCGTGATGTTTACCGTGGTGGCGATGGTTGTCACGGTTGCCAGCGAATGGATCACGGATGCCACGATAATAGGGCGCTGGCTGGCACTCATTATTCTGGCTACAGCCGCGCTGGCTTAATTTTCCCGTCCTTCGCCCAGCGCATAGCCGGGCCTGCGGTCAGCGCGGGCAATATCCTCAACACCCGCAGCGGACAAACGCGCGGAATGTTTTCCGCTTTCCTGGCCGGACTGGCCGTCGGTCTGCTCTGGTCTCCCTGTGCCGGACCGATCCTCGGGGCTATTTTCAGTATCAATATTGCGGGTCATTCGGCCATCACCACCGGCGCGCTGCTGGCGGCGTATGGCAGCGGATGTGCGCTTATGTTGGGCCTGCTTATGGCCGGCGGTCGGAAACTGATGGCACCGCTGCGGGCCAAATCAGCGCTGATGGAAAGGTTGCGCAAGGGGGCGGGCGTGGTGATGTTAGCGGCTGTGGCGTTCAACGCCACGGGGATGAACTCGGTGCTGAAAGGTGCAAATGGGGTGGCAGACCGTCTTGAAACCACGCTGTTGACCCTGGCGAAGCCCGCCACTGCGCCAGTAAAACTGCAGCCGGTCGTAATGACCGAACCCAGCAGTCAGTTGCCTTCGTTAAGTGGCGGAACCGGATGGGTTAATGGTGACCCTGTCACGTCTGAATCTTTGCGGGGTAAAGTCGTCCTGATTGATTTCTGGACCTGGGACTGCATCAACTGCCAGCATACGCTCCCGCATGTCCGCGACTGGGCCACGCGATATCAGTCCCAGGGTCTGGTGGTCATCGGCGTGCATACGCCTGAATATCCGTGGGAAAAACCGCTCTCGTCGGTGAAAAACGCGGTGAACAAATGGCAACTGCCGTATCGGGTCGTGACGGATAATAACTACCAGATCTGGAACGCCTTCGGGAACCAGTACTGGCCGGCACATTACTATTTCGATGCCAAAGGGCAGTTACGTTATACCTCTTTTGGCGAAGGTAACTATGAAGAACAGGAAAAAGTTATCCAGCAGCTGCTTAAAGAGGCCCGCTCATAACGTTGCTCAGGGCTGACGTTGAGCAATGATAAACAACCGTGGAAAAGCCAGCAGTATCTGCCCGTTTTCCTGGAGCGGATACTGCTCTTCCAGCATTTCATGGTAGCGCTTGAGAAAACGTTTCTGCTCGCTCTCATTAAGCTCCTGCAGCCACGGACGTAAACCGGTAGCGCTTACCCAGTCAATGATGGCCTGGTGTGAGCTCATTTTATGGAAATAGGTTGTCCGCCAGATATCCACATCACAACCGGCGTCTGTCAAAATGTCGTAATAGGCATGCACGCCGGGCAAGGCTTCACGACCCCGGTCGGGATAGCCTTGCTCCCAGGCAACTTCACGCATCGCCACATGAGTGGGCTCAAGCCAGTTGTCAGGCATCTGAATGGCCAGTACGCCATTTAACGTGAGCAGAGAGACCAGGTGCGGCAGAAGATCGTAGTGGTCGGGCACCCACTGCAACGCGGCATTGGCGTAAATCAGGCTCAGCGGCTGGCCGGGCTTAAACTGGCGGATATCGGCCTCAACAAAGTGGCAATCCGGTAAGGCGCTGCGGCTTCGTCGAGCATCGCAGGTGAGTTATCGACCCCTGTGACGTGCGCTGAAGGCCAGCGATGTTTTAACAGCGCCGTACTGTTTCCAGGCCCGCAGCCCAGATCGACGATGGATGACACGTCATCCAGGGGAATTCTGGCGAGCAATTCAGCGGCGGGGCGCGTACGTTCGGCTCCGTATCGCAGGTACAGGGAAGGGTTCCAGTCAGCCATCTTTGCATCTCCGTTGTGCATGCTTCAGCAAGAATAGCACACGCAGACACCTGCACTGCGGCAGGTGTCTGTCCTGCGGCAATTACAGAATGCCTTTCAGGGCAACATGATAAAGCAGCATGATGGTTTTCCCGTCGACAATCCTGCCCGTTTCAATGCCGCGCAGTGCCTCTTCCAGCGTCATTTCCAGTACGTCAATATCCTCACCCTCCGCTTTGAGTCCACCGCCTTCACTGGTTCTGTCTTTCGGCTGGTATTCGGCGAGATAAAAATAGAGTTTTTCAGTGACGGAGCCCGGCTCATGTAAGCTTCAAAAATTTTCTCAACGCGGGAAACGCTATAGCCGGTCTCTTCTTCCGCTTCTGCTTTAATCCTGCTTTCCGGATCCATGTTATCGAGCAAGCCCGCAGCAGCTTCAATAAGGTCATCTTTGTGCCCGTTAATAAAGACAGGGAAGCGGAACTGGCGGGTCAGGATCACCGTCTTTTTATCCCGGTTATAAAGCAGGATGGTGGCTCCGTTTCCCCGGTCGTAAACTTCGCGATTTTGCCGCTGCCATTCGCCATCGCGTCGCTGCAGATCAAAGGTATATTTTTTCAGGATGTACCAGTTATCAGACAGTGTTTCACTTTCTATGATGCGTACATCTGCACGTTTTGATTGCACGTTTGTTCCTCCTTACGTAGAGTAATTATCATAAACAGCATTGTCGTGCAGTTTCAAGATTAAACGTGCAATATCAGGAATTCCTTATGCTCACAACGCAGCGAAAACAATTGATCTTGAAAGCTCGAGGCTGAAGGTCAGGTCCAGTCGAAAGCGCTCAGCACGCTTTTCGCGGTGTCTGAAGATACCATTCGGCGTGATTTACGCGAGCTGGCGGCAGAAGGCGTTTACAGCGTGTTCACGGCGGGGCGCTGCCGTCATCCTCGGCCATTGCCCCGTTTGCTGAGCGTAAATCGGTAAAGATGGATGCCAAGAAAAATGTCGCCCGTAAAGGTGCGCAGCTGATTTCTGACGGCCAGGTGGTGATCATTGACGGTGGCACGACCACGTCAGAGCTGATTACGTTTCTGCCTCCTGATTTGAAGATAACCGTGGTCACGCACAGCCCAGGCATTGCGCTGGGACTTGTCGAACATCCCTCCATTGAGGTTATCCTGATCGGTGGCCGTCTGTATAAACACTCTATTGTTGCGGTCGGCGCGGCTGCTATCGAAGGCATCGAAAAAATCCATGCGGACCTGTTCTTTATGGGAGTGACCGGCATCCATCCTGATGCGGGCCTGACGACCGGTGATTTTGAAGAGGCGAGTATCAAACGTGCATTTTCCGGCAGAGCCGCCGAAACGGTTGTGCTGGCTTCCCCCGAAAAAATCAATACCGCGTCATCTTTTGTGATTGGCGATCTGTCGCTGGTGAACACGATTGTCGTTGAAGACGATACCGATAGCGCCTGGATTAACGCGGTAAAAGAAAAGGGGGTTTCCGTGGTGATGACCTCTGAACCGGAAAAGGCATAACCCACGCGAAAAGCCTTTATGATCCGGCCTGTCGGTAAGCCGACAGGCTGGCAGGCAACATCAAACCTGAGGGATATCCTCAAGCGTAGTGTAAATCTTAAGCCCAGCGTTTGCGCCACCTCAATGTCCATATCGGCCCTTTGGACGCGCCGGCAATCCGGTAGAGAGCATCACATTTCGCAATGAGTCGGTGCGCGACGGGATACAGCATTGCTTCACTGATTTCATCACCCATCGATTTCGAGCCAGCCGCTTTTGCCAACGGTAAGGCCAGCCATTCGCCAATAACCGGAACGTGGCCACGTTGATAGACGGCTAACGCCGCATTTTCAAGACGAGCAAGGTTTTCATCAATGCGCGCCTGCACGCCATCGGTGCCGCTACGATAGGGGCCGGCGATTAAAATCAACTGTTGTGTCATATCAACCTCAGTAAGTAAAAATGCATGAGTTTGCACGTTTGTGCGTCTTTTGTTTCTGGCTTCAGATTAATCGACAGTTTCGTGCAATTTCAAGCAATATTGTGCATTATGGTTTTTTTAAGACAGTTGCATAAGAGTCGAGCTGGTCTATGCTCAAAAAGCAGAGATCAGCCATTCTCTGGGCGTATTGAAAAATAACAATAATCTTGCGTTTCAGGGGGTGGAAATGAAGAGGATCCTGCTCGTTACAGTGTCATGCTTACTCTCGGTAATCTCCTTTCTCAGCGTAGCCGCAGAGCCGCGCCAGGAGCCGACAGATCGGGAGCGCGCCAGAACGGTTTATATTTTCCATCAGCCGATAGTTATGCTGCAGGCAAAATTCGGTCTGACCACGCCTGAAGAGCGAGTTTTGCGCATTCGTAATACGCTGCGCAATTTCTCTCAACAGGATGTTCGGGAGCCCCTGAAAATGATTCCGGTTACCCGTTACAACCAACCGGGAAGACTGATTGTGATGAACGGCAAGCCGGTGATGTTACTGGCACAAGCCGATCTCGATGAGGGTGACGACCTGACGCTTGATGAAGCTGCTCAACGTGTGCTGACTCGAATGGAGGCACAACGTACGGCACTTCGCGATCAATATGACGCCGGGTGGCTGGCATTATCGGCAGGCAAAACGGCGCAGGCTGCTGGCACTGTTTGTTTTCTGGTACGGTGCCTGGCGGTCATGGCGTGGAGTAAGGCGTTTTTACCGAGGCCGCATTCTTGAGAACCGCAGTATCATTCCACAAAGCTGGCGCAGGTTTGTCGGCGCGATTGAGACTCGTTTGTATGCTTTGCTGATGATTATTCTGGGTATTCTCGGGCTTTATATCTGGCTAAGTTGGTCATTCAGTCTGTTTCCCTGGACGCGCGTTTGGGGGTCATCGCTGGGTGACTGGACCATGCGTGTTCTGCGGGATATCGCACTGTCCATTGTCTCGGCTATGCCGGGCATTTTGATCGTCCTGATTATTTTTCTTATCACAGCCTTCATTCTAAAACTCCTTAAAGTCTTGTTAAATCAGGTAGAAGCAGGGCGTTTACACCTTCCCGGGATCCATCCTGAAACCGTCGGCGCGACGCGGAAGTTAATTTCTGTAGTGGTGTGGTTATTTGCTCTGTCCGCGGCATACCCGTTTTTACCCGGGGCCAATTCACTGGCCTTTAAAGGTATCAGTGTGTTCTTTGGTCTAATGTTGACCCTGGGGTCTGCCGGGGTGATGAACCATGCATGAGTGGCCTGGTACTGATTTACTCGCGAGCCTTGAGAAAAGGCGACATCATTCGGGTCGCGGATAACGAAGGGTTGGTCACCGAGATAGGTATGCTCGCGACGAAAATCATTACGCGGGAGAATTATGTTGTAACCGTACCGAATGCTGTCGTAGTTAGCGGCAAAATCACTAATCTGAGCGCGCAAAATCCAGATGGTGGCGTGAACCTGACGACAGGTGTCACTATCGGATACGACACGCCATGCGGCAAGTTCATGCCATGCTGGAGATTGCCGCCAGACGGGCGAAATGTATCGATCAGTCACAACAGCCGCTGGTAAGACAATTGAGTTTGATGGACTGGTATATTGCTTATGAACTTCAGGTGAAGCTGCGTGCCGGGCAGTCACTGGCGGAGGCCCGCAATGAACTGCACAGCAATATTCAGGATGTCTTTAACGAGTTTAATGTACAAATCATGTCGCCAAACTTTGTGATGCAACCAGAAGGCGCGGTCATCGTGACGGAAGATAACTGGTATGCAGCGCCGGCAGAGAAGTCAGAGAATAAACAGCGTGAGTGAAGATGGCTACGCAGGTTTGGAGGGTTCGGAGCAGTTGAGGCTGTCAAACACCAGAACAAGGATGACCACAAAAAGCCAGATTCTGCCTTAATCCATGCAAGTGCGCATAATGTATATTATGTTAAATTGATTATTATGATCCATTCCTGAGCAATGCTAATTACGCAATCCTACCCTTTTCTAATTCCTACCTATTCTGGCTGGCCCCAAGATATTGGATCAAAGTTTTAACACTGCTATCATCGAAATCATAAAATTACTCTGCTTGCCGTTTGAATATTCAGGCAGTCCACAAAAGCGTCATTTGCCCTCATGGAACGAAGGAGTTCTCTGATGAACCTCCCTGGTCAACCTTCACCTGACAACACTTTACCTGGTTACGACCTTTCTCGCAGTCTCGGTAATCAGACAGGTGCAGATATCGATTTTAAAAAACTGGCTGAACAGCTGGACTGCATGCGAAATTTTTACAACGTCGGTATTATTTTTGACGATGGTAGACAACGCTGGCTTGTACGCCCTTCCCGCCGTATCGCGGATGCTAATCAGAGCACCGTGAGCCATGTGGTGATAAGTAAAGTGCCGGATATCAAGCAACACAGTGCAGAAAAAGCCGTTGTTGCTGCTCTCACAGCGCCGTCACTGGCCACTGAAATTACCTCAACTGGTTTTGCCTGTGGTGCGATGATCGTAACGTTGGTCATGGCGTTTGGTGCCGGTGCGGCAGTACCAATGACTGCGGGAGGATCCGGGGTAATAGCTGCAATTAGTCTATCAGGTGCACTCGCGACCGGTGCGCAGTGCATGATTGGAGCTGGCAGACTGCTGGCTATTAATAACGATCACGGATCCGATGTTGCCTGGCTGGACAGCAGGACTGGTATATTGCCACTTCTACAGTCTTGGATGTTATTTCGCTGGCTGCTGCTGGAACGGCACTGAAAGGTACATTAGAAACTTACAAGCTGATGAAAGCGGCTTCCTCAAGTAAAGTTATAACTTGGTTCCAGAGCCTTAGTCGTGCTGAGAGAAAACGAATTACAGAAGAAATCATCAAAGCTCAGAATCCTGGCATCTCCAGTTCCGGAGTTAAGGCTGCAATTCGTGCAGGTGTTTATCCGAAACGATTCCCCAGCGAATCATTGCAAAAATCACTGCAGCGTGAGTTGGTTAATGCGGTAACCAATGCCTCGGCATTTGTTGGTAGTTCACTTACGGGCACCATTCGAAATCCACAGAACACAGTCAAGTCTGGGCGCTATGTGGTAGGACTATTACAGTCATTTTCCCCAAATTAAGCGTAGAGTATTCAAATGCTTAAAGAGCTATCCCGTCGTCTACAACACTGTAATGACATAGCGGTACGTATAAATAATGCCAACGCTTCACAGTTGCAAGAACTGAAAACGCAGTTGGCCCAGCAGATGGGTAAGCCCGTGGGACTACATACTATGGGCATCCCTGCGGTAATCAGCACCCTCGGGGTGATTGTCAGTTTTGCTATTCCGCAGCTATGGTTGGGCTACGGCGTACTCGCCGCACTCAATCAGCCGGCAGAAAAGGTATTTGTGTGGGTAGTGCTGATTGCCCTTCTGTTCGCCGGCATCAACGGTCTGACGATGTTTATGATGGGTAAAGGCAGCATTCGCGCCGTGCGGGTACATCTTTCTCTGGCATTCATAAGCTTCTGCTGACGGTCGTTTATCTGATTGCGGCTCTGAGCGGCACCATCTGGCCAGGCGTCAATTTAACAGCCGCACTGGTGAGTGTTGTCATGTTGCTGCTCAGCGGTTTCTGTATACGATCTCCTTCCTTCTATAAGATGCTGCTATTTACCCTTCATAATCGCGCATGGCGCCAGCAAATTCGCCAGATACACAATAACATGCAGCGTTAAACACATTCCCGCCACTACTGGCGGGACTTCGCCCTGTGCCTGCGCAACCTTATCGCTCGGTCGCGGAGATCAAAAAATCAATCAGGGCTTTCACCCTTTTTGTTTTCCCCGCATTTTTCGGGTAATAGAGATACACTGGCGGATAGTTTTCCAGAAGCTCTCCATCACAGGTACAAATTGTTCCCGATCTGGCTGTAACCGCCAGATGGGTTCGAACAAGCGCCCAATTCCCAGCCCGTTACGAATTCCGTCTGCCATAACGTCAATATCGTTGCTGATTAACTGTCCGGGCATCTCAACGGTTAACTGTTCTCCGCGATCGTTCAGGATCAACGGAAGGATGCGGTTGTTAGTGATAAAACGGTAACCAATCAATCGGTGATGACTGAGATCTGCCGGCACCTCAGGCATACCCTGTTCAGCGAGATAGGCAGAGGATGCGTATAACCCTTCACGAAACGGTTTCATTAACGGCCGTGCTACCACCCCACCCTCCAGAATATCGCCAAAACGAATCCCCAGGTCAAAACGCTCCTCGATGATATTCACGGTACCGTCGAAGACGAAATTTCCAGTTGGATCCTTGGTATTGCTGACAGAACGCAGCCATTGCAGGTTGAGAATTAACAGATAGGCGAAACGCGAGAACGTAATTCTTACCACGCCAGAGGTTCCTGATTCCGATCGCGAATGCTTTCCAGCGATTTTTCCAGCGAATCCACCGCGGCGGCCGTTTGTTCCAGCAACTGTTGCCCGGTTTCGGTCAGCTCAATACGCCGGGTCGTGCGCACAAAAAGCGGATGTCCAATATGCTCTTCCAGCAACTTAAGCGCATTGCTGACGGAGGGCGGCGTGATTTCAAGTTTCCTCGCGGCTGCCGAGATATTTCCTTCACGTGCAATGCTCTGAAAGATGCGGATCTGATTATAAAGAGCGTTATTCATAGCATTTTCCTTAAGCAATTACCGCCTGATTATTAAGTACAGGCTAAACTACGCCCGCGGGAAGTATGACCGGACGGCAGAACAAGATCGGATCATTATCGAACGCGTTGCCGAGCTTGCCGAAGAGTATCATGTATCCATGACGGAAATATCTCTCGCCTGGCTACTGACCAGGGTCACCTCACCTATTGTCGGTGCCACGCAAAAACGTCATGTCGAAGGTGCAGTAAACGCCGTGAGTCTGCAGCTGAGTCCGGAGGCGATCCGCTATCTGGAAGAATGCTATCAGCCACTTTCTGACGGGGGTTATGGCGCAAACTACGCCGCATACCAAAGATGTTAAGCAGGTCTGGACGCGGTAGCCTGTCTCTGGTTTAGAAAAAGGATCATCATGAAAAAGAGTCTCATGTTTTTAACTTTCCTGCTAATAAGCAGCCCTGCCTTTGCAGAAAGTCAGGGCATACAGGATACGCCCGTGATTGAATATCGTTGAGATAAGCATCACACCCGATCGGGACAGGCATTTTGATGAGGTTGCCAGGCAAACAATCACCGCTTCGGTTGATCATGAGGCGGGCACGCTGGCGATGTACGCGCTGAAACGCAGTGACAAGGCGCGTCAGGCATATATGGTTGAGCTTTATGCAAGCGAGTTGGCCTACCGCAAACATCTGGATGCCTCTCCATATAAAGCGTTTGTTACTCAAGCACCTGATATGATTGATCGGAAGCTGAAAATCACACTGGTGCCGCAATTTACAGGGGACAAACACATCATACCCGATGGGCGGACCATCAATAATCTGGTGGTAGTCGAGGTGAAGCCGGAATATCAGACCGAATTCAAAAACATTGTCCTTCCTGAAATGGCTCAGTCGCTCAACATAGAAAAAGGCGTGCTTGCCATGTATGCCGCGACAGACGTAGATGATCCCCACCGCTGGTATTTTTATGAGATTTACGCCAGTGAGGAAGATTATCAACTCCACAGACAGACGCCGCACTTTAGGGATTATCTAAAGCAAACGGCGCACATGAGTACCCGTAAAACGTCTATTCCTGTCAAACCACTATTTCTGCGTAATAAAGGCGGGATAACCGCAGATATCGTACCTGGCGGCTAAAGCGTAGAAAAATGGCGTTTAAGCAGGCCAGGTGTGATACATTCCGGGCGCTCTAATGACCACCACACATGACAGGTATGCAGAACATAACTCAACATTTTCGCTGGCTTCTGCTTGTTATCCCGTCACTCAGCGGTTGTGGCACGCTCTCACAAATGTCCTCCCCGGCAGGAACACAGGAACTCCTCACTCATAAATCGCTGGACGGCGACGTTGATAGCGTGGTGCGTCACTATATGGCGCAAAAATCCGTTCCCGGGATGACGGTTGCGGTGATCCATAATTACGGTTCTCCGCAGTTTTACAGTTGGGGCGTAACCGATGCGGCCAATCGCTACCCGATCGGGTCCAATACCTTGTTTGCCCTCGGTTCGCTCAGCAAAGGGATTACGGCGGAAGTGGTGGCTTGTCTGGTGAACGAAGGAAGGCTGAGTTGGACGATAACCTGGCGACATTGCTGCCACCAGGTACGCCCTTAAGCGCAGATGCACAAAAAATTACTCTACTGGAACTGGTGACCCACACCTCTGGCCTGCCCCGTCAGAATATGGATGTTCCGATGCTGGGAAAATTCATCAGCTATTTAAGCAGTGGTGATAACTTTTATGGCGAACTGGATAGCGATAACGTATTGCGCTATTTAGCCAACTGGCATGCACCGCAGCATAAAATGCCGCAATACTCTAATACCGGCTATGCCCTGATTGGCTATATCCTGAAACACAAAACCGGCGAAGATATTCAGAGTTTAGCCTCGCGCTATATTTTTCAACCGCTGCAAATGGCTAACAGTAGTTTTACTCCCCAGACGTTAAAGGGATACCCGCAGCGTGCGCTTGGCCACGCTGGCGATCAGCCCAAATTCATCCCGCGCGGTCAGCTGACGCCCGACTGGCATTTTTCCAACAACATGGTAGCGGCAGCGAGTTTATACAGTAACGCCGAAGATCTGGCCGCGTATGCTCGCTATCACGTGGCGACAACCGACAATCGCTTATTGGATAGCGTCTTTGCTGAAGTCAGTAATACCGATATTCAACGCCCCGACGGTGTACAGGGCATTGCCTGGACCACCGACTTTATCGGTCTGGAAAAAATTACTTATCAGGTCGGCTATATTGGCGGCTACTCAAGCTTTATCGGTTTCGATAAACAAAAAGGCAATGCGGTAGTCGTGCTTCAAAATGCGTTTAACTGGAGTAACTATATTGGTATCGCGCTATTAATGGATATGGCGAAAAACGATAGCCAGAGAGAAGAACATTCTCGCGCGCTGTAACCTCGCCTGGTCATGTCTGCAAACCAACTGCAGCGCTTCTCCGTATCGGCATGATACTGCTCAGCGGTGGCTGCATTCTTACTGCGACCTTCTAAAAGATGCTGAAAACGCCCCTCACTCGAGGAGCGTATACCCGTGACATCCACCACGCGCCAGTTAATTCGCCTGATTCATACGGCGATGTTTCTCTGCCTGTTGCTGGTGAATAACAGAAGACTGCCCATTGTTCGCCGTTTCATGCACAACGGCGGCCTTCTCATGCTCATTCATCGCAGAGAAAGACTTTGCCGATTCGGGAGTAGTATTACAGGGGCCAGCTTTGAGCATTTTCTTGTGCATCTCAGCCATGGTTTGATGCGCAGTTGCCTGAGCGTTATTAACCTGGTCGTGCATGTTGATCGTTTCTGCTGCCCAGCCAGATGATGTGACAGCGATAATGGTGACAATGGATAACAGGATCTTTTTCATGGTCGAATCTCCTAAGTTTACATGCTCTGCAATATCGCTGAATGAAAAGTCAGAGATAAATGCATCGGCGTCTGAATTATCATTGATTATAAAAACCGACCTCTGTTTATCCGTGACGGGCTGATGACATTTCTGTCACTGGGCCATACGGGGAATAACCCCCTGCCCCATACGCATAAAAAAGGACACTCCAGCGTGTCCTTTTAATATCGTCGCGCGTTTATTTATGTCTTCGCAGCCAGATTAATTTGTAGGCGGCCGGAATAATGAACAGGGATAACAGCGGAGCCGTAATCATTCCTCCAATCATCGGCGCGGCTATCCGGCTCATGACTTCTGAGCCCGCACCGGTTCCCCAGAGGATGGGCAACAGACCTGCAATGATAACCGCTACGGTCATTGCTTTCGGTCTCACGCGGAGTACCGCCCCCTGATAAAGGCTTCATCGAGACCTTCCGCGGTAAAGGTTTCCCGCTGGCTAGCGCCGGATGGCTTCAATGGCATGACGCAAATACATCAGCATCACCACGCCAAACTCTGCTGCCACCCCGGCCAGGGCAATAAAGCCGGTTCCGGTCGCCACGGACATATGGAAGCCCTGCCAGTACAGGAACCAAATTCCGCCGACCAGGGCGAATGGCAGACTCATCAGAATAAGCAGTGCCTCATCAACACGACGGAATGCCAGATATAACAAAATGAATATGATCATTACCGTCATTGGCACCATCAGTTTCAGTTTTTTATTGGCGTGCTCCAGCAATTCAAACTGTCCGGAGAAAGAGACACTGGTGCCCGGTCTTAATTTTACGTGCTGGCTGATAGCGGTTTTAATGTCGTTTACAACCGACACCATATCCCTGCCACGGGCATCAATATAAATCCAGCTGCAGGACGGGCATTTTCCGTTTTCAGCATGGTAGGTCCGGAAACGACACGAATATCAGCGACATCGCCCAGGGTAATTTGCTGTTTCATGGGCGTCAGAATGGGCATCTGTTTCAGTGCCTGTGGGCTGTTTCGGTAATCCTGAGGGTAGCGGATATTGATCGGGTAACGGGCTACGCCCTCAACCGTCTCGCCG
>ENA-OQHY01000406-OQHY01000406.1-human-gut-metagenome-genome-assembly--contig:-NODE-406-length-24546-cov-2.460912_pt1 | contig 24546 bp, 27 predicted proteins | sample MGYA00242570_ERZ504733 | MGnify/ENA primary metagenome ERZ504733 (study PRJEB26092, sample SAMD00036219) | human gut metagenome | host: Homo sapiens | study: EMG produced TPA metagenomics assembly of... | reverse complement strand
TATTGCCATTGATATTGCTGAAAATAATATAATATATATAGTTCTTTTCCATTCCTTCTTTACTAATTCTATAAATTTATTCTCTGCAATCCGCATGCCTTCCTTTTTTTTTTATAAAATTCTTCTGTTGTCTGAAATAAGATAATAACTCCTAATTCCAATCAGTGACAATACTTTTCCTGTTGTTCGTTCCCGGTGCATGATAGATGATCTTCACTTCATGGTTACCACTTTCGATCTTACACCCCAGAAATGCCGTATTTACTTTTTGTATCTCTGTTTCTTTTCCGTCAATATAAATCTTAAAATGTTTATCATAAGGGATGGACGTAATAAACCATCCATCTTTCTTTACACGAATTGTCCCCTGGATCACGTTATCTTCTGTCTGCTTTTTGTCCACCTGGATTTCTGACTGATATAACAATTCTGACCGTTCCGGCAGACTGCCGAGATATGCCTGTACATGCCTTAATCGATATTTCCCTTTGCCAAATGTCACAGAAATATTATCTTCTCCATCCTTTAACGGCACTGCATAGATAAATATCTTATTTTCATTATAATATACATGATCTTTCGCGCTTAATTTGTTACGGATTCCGTTGATCCAGACTGCTACATCCTTATTCGGATGTGCGTTGTCTACCCGTAATTTCAGAAAAAGAACCCGATTCTTCTGTTTTTTTCCCTGTGCCGTTTCCATGCCACACTGTCCTTGTTGCGTTGTTTTCTGCTGTAGCTGTTGGATGGAAATGTTGTCTTTTTCATCTTCTTTGCATGAATTCTCCAACCATCTTGAGTATCAGCCTTTTTCATGCTAACAGGCTTATAAGCTGTCATTATGTTCTGGTCTGAAGATTCCGTATGTTCTCCAACAACTGCATATTCCAAAAATACCGTCTGATTATATGGAAATGCAAGTTTCTTATATTCCTCTTCCGTCATCACACGATCTGTTGCATACATGACCGGTGCTGCGTCTTTATTCTGATATATACCGGTTGTGCCGCATTTCTTAACCAGAGTATATCCTGGCACATCCGAATCTGATACGATATACCGCACTCCCATCATCCGTTGAAATACCGGATTTTTCGAAACAGACTGCATCATCATTGCGGAACGGTTCTTCCAGTCTAAATGTCTTCTGACGGAATGTCTGATAGTCCGGATTGTATGCCGATGAATAGATGGAAGTAATATTCTGATCCACATCCCAGATCCGGTTTAAATCTGCTGCATTTTCATCATCACTTCCCATCTGTTCTGTACGGTAATATCCATCATCATCTTTCAATGCTTCTTTTACCGCCTGTCTATTCTGTTCTCCCACAACATCCCGGTACAATTTGCGGCTGACATATCTGTCCGGATTCATCTGATAAAAAGTGTTCATCGTGACTGCCAGACATATCACCGACGGCAGAGCCAGCATCAGAATCTCTTTCGCCTCTTTGTGGTATCTCTTCATCACACAATACAGCACGTAACAGATCAGAAACAGAATACTTTCTGCAAGCAGGACTTTCCATATACTTTTCCCTATGCCTTTCGAAACAAACTGATTCCCTGCTATATAACGAATATCGTTGTGATGATATATGGAACGATTCCTGCAATAAAAGACAGTTCTCTTTTTCTGCACTTTTCCAGATAAATGGAAATCAGATAACAAAGCAATGGCAGCAACGGAATAAAGACTTTATCCCTGATATATAGTCCGCCATTCAATAAGTAAGCAAATACCGGAATCGCAAGTACGATCACACATCCATATGTGAGTACCTTTTCATATACTTTCCGATACAACAATCCCGTGAGCAGAACTGTGATCACCAGTGTCGTAAGTCCGATTCCATAGATACTGTAAGCAAATCGTTCTACTGTGATCTGCGGAATAATAAAGGAAGCAAGCGATATATTCTGTCCTTTACTTCTCCCTCCTGTCAGCGCAAGTGCCGTTGGTACCAGATAGAAACTGCCCATAAGTACTGCCAGAAGCATTGGTCGCACGAAACACAATCCATCTATCAAAAAAGTGCTGACCGTAACCCTGCATTCTTCTCTTTGTTCAAAATACCGGTGCAGGCCATAAAGAACCAATGCCAGCATTCCACCAATACTGAAATAAAAACTGGTCATGATCATCAGAAATACACTGATTGTAAAAAGGCCACTTTTTTCTTGCTCAAAATACCGGTCCACACCTATGAGTGCCAGACATAAGAACGGCATATAATCCACAAACATGATCTGCCCGCTGTACTGACCGATCATCGGTCCTGCCAGCAGGAACATCAGTGACAGGATAAAAGCAGTGCCTGCATCCGTCTTTCTGCTTTTCAGCCAGTAATAAAACAGCAGTACCGAAGCAGTCAGACCTGTTATGCTGACCGCCATGATGTAATCCGACATTTTCACAAACGGAAGCAGATATGACGCAGAATCAACGGACTATATAGTCCGTAATAAGCAAAATGATAAATATTCTGGCCGCCGCCAGATTCGCCGCAAATTCGGGAAATAACTTTCCGGTTGCATAAAACTGCTGCCGGAAATAATCCGGCAGCACACTATGCTGACTGAGCCAGTCTACCTTTGCTCCAAAGATTCCATATCTGCCCACAAACATCCGGCAAAAAAAGAGTGTTAAGCCTGTAAGCAGCAGGTAAGGAATGTATCTCTTAACCTTGTCCATAACTCTTCCTCCGCAGATTTTGTGATAATGGCATCATCATGATCCGCTGTTCTTCTTTACTGGAATCCTTTAACAGGTATACAGGCCGGTTCTTTACTTCCAGGTATGTCTTGGCAAGATACTGTCCCAGAATTCCGGTACACAGAAGCTGTACACCACCCACGCCAAACAAGATACAAACCATCGATGGCCATCCGGCCACCGGATCTCCCCAGATTAATGTACGGACTACGATCGCAACAATCATCAGGAATGATAATCCGCAGAACAAAACTCCCATATACGCTGCAATCGACAGCGGAACTACAGAAAATCCCGTGATTCCCTCCAACGAGTAAATGAATAATTTCTTTACATTCCATTTTGTTTCTCCGGCAGATCTTTCAATATTCTCATATTCCAGCCATTTGGTGCGGAACCCGACCCATCCGAAAATTCCTTTGGAAAAGCGGTTATATTCACTCATTTCCAGTACCGCATCTACCATCTTACGATTCATAAGGCGGTAATCCCTGGCGCCGCTTACAATCTCTGTCCTGGAAATCTTATTGATCACGTTGTAAAACTCTTTAGATAAGAATGAACGGATCTTTGGTTCACCTTTTCTGGTCGAACGTCTGGTAGCTACACTGTCATACGCTTCTTCCTTCAATATCCGGTACATTTCCGGCAGAAGTGACGGCGGATCTTGAAGATCCACATCCATGATCGCAGCATAATTGCCACCTGCATTCTGAAGTCCTGCATAGATCGCAGCTTCTTTTCCAAAGTTTCTCGAAAAGGAAAGATACTGACATCTTCCGTCCTTTCTGTGTAATTCTTTCATAATCTCATATGTTCTGTCGGATGATCCGTCATCTACAAATATCAATTCAAAATCGGACTGTTTCTTCATGATGTCCATGACTTTTTTCATTTCGTCATAATAGATTGGCAATGCGTCTTCTTCATTGAAGCACGGATGATAATACTGATCTTGTCCATAACACTAAGCCTCCTCATCTTTTTCTTGATGCTATTGTAGGCTTCGTTTCTTAAAGACATACGCAAATAATTCTTAAGATTTCTTAAAAACTTCTGTCATTCTTTAAAATATAAGTTCTATCTTTGTACCTTCACCCAGTTTACTGTCTACATGGATCTTCGCCCCATGAAGCATTGCTCCATGCTTTACGATAGACAGTCCAAGACCTGTTCCACCTGTTTCTTTAGAATGGCTTTTGTCTACACGGTAGAAACGTTCGAAAATGCGATCCGTCTCATTCTCCGGGATTCCGATTCCGGTATCTGTAACGCAGACTTCTTTCCCTGCAGGGTATTGCCTACCCAGACAGTTAATTTTCCGCCTTCTTTGTTATACTTGATCGCATTTTCACAGATATTGTAGATCATCTCGTCCAGAATCTGGCGGATTCCCACATACTCAACCGATTCTCCCGTCACCTCTACATGCACTTTCCGCTTCGCTGCCTGTGGTGAAAGTCTGGTCAGAATCTCCCTTGTCAGCTTATAGAGATCTACGTCTTCTTTTTCCAGCTGCACATTACCCTCATCCAGTTTTGATAACTTGATGATATCTTCTACCAACGTGATCAGACGCCTTGCTTCATTATAAATTCTTTCCGCAAAACCTTTCATATCTTCCGGCTTTACCAGTCCGCTTTTCATGATTTCTGCGTAACCCGAAATTGATGTAAGCGGTGTCTTCAGTTCGTGGGATACATTTGCCGAAAATTCTTTTCTCATATTGGCAACCGCATCTTTTTCTTTATTCTGCTTGTCGATACTCTGTAAAAGAGGTGTTAATTCTTCGTACACGTCATTCTCCAATGGATTCTCAAGATCCAGTCTGTTGATTGGGCGGATCAGTCTCGTTACCTGCCATTTTACAAGGATTCCTGCAAATGCCAGCATGATCAGTGCGATCAGCCCATTGCCGGGAATACCTTCATTGCTGTCCGGAATGCAGTATCTACCGTCTTTGATACACGCAGGATATCTCCGTTTTCCAATTTCACTGCATAATAGAACATCTCTTTATTCAATGTATTTGATTCACGGATATCCTGACCACTTCCGTTTTTCAGCGCAGCTTTTACTTCCGGCCGGTTCTTGTGGTTCTGAAGGGTTACATCATCTTCTTTTGAGTCATATTTCACATTACCATCCGGATCGATCAGGGTAATTCTCGTGTCCACATGCACGTTATCCATCGTCTTCAGATAAGACTCCCCGGAAGTGTCGAGTGCTACGTTAATATAGTCCGCTTCCTGTCTTACTTCCCCTTCCATGATACGGATCGTCTGGCGGTATACAACCAGCGTGGTGATCCCATAAGCTATGAGCATCGTCAGGGTAATGACAAGAATCATACTGCTCTGGATCTTTTTTCTCATACTTTGTTTCATATTATTACCTGCTCATACGGTATCCGACTCCGCGGACCGTCTCAATCTGTTCGCCTGCATCTCCAAGCTTCTGTCTTAAAGTTCTGACATGCACATCCACGGTTCTCGTCTCCCCGTCGAAATCATATCCCCAGATATCTTCCAAAAGCTGGTCTCTGGTAAGGACAATATTCGAATTCTTCATCAGGCGTTTCAATAATTCATACTCTTTCAGTGTCAGGTTCACCACTTCTCCGTGAACGGTCACTTCATGCTTCTTCGGATTCAGCCGGATCTCTCCGATCTCAAATGTATCCTCACTGGATATGCTTCCATTTGCACTGCGTCTTAATACAGCCTTGATACGTGAGATCAACTCCATCATGCCAAATGGTTTTGTAACATAATCATCCGCACCGGCATCCAATCCTTTTACCTTATCGTATTCTGCTCCCTTGGCTGTAACCATGATGACCGGAATCTCTCTCGTTTTCTTAGATGCTTTTAACTTTCTCAAAAGCTCCATTCCGTCTTCTCCCGGCAGCATAATATCAAGCAAAACAAGCTCTGGCGTCTCTAATGCCAGAGCTTCAAGGAATGAACTTCCATCTTCGAATCCGTGCGCCTGAAACCTGTGCTCTCCAGGGTATACACCACCAGTTCCCGTATGTTACTGTCATCTTCTACACAAAAATCATTCCTTTTTCTCCTTCTTTATACTACAGAAGCCTTGTGGATTCCTGTGATAGAGAATTCCACCCACTCTGCGATATTTGTTGCATGGTCTGCGATACGTTCCAGATATTTTGCAACCATGATCAGTCAATTGCCTCTACGCCCTGTGCTCCTTTATTTTCCGCAATAAAGCCAATTAGTGTTGTCTTCACTTCTTCAAAAAGTTCATCCACAACGTCATCATCTTGTATAACTTTTCTGGAAAGTTCAAGGTCTTTTTCCACATATGCATTGACGCTGTCACGCACCATCTTTCCGGCTGCTTCGGACATTTTGATGATCTTTGGAATGTCCTGCGCTTCCGACTTCTCCTCTGTAATGATGATCTCTGCAATATCCGAAGCCTGATCGCCGATACGTTCCATATCTGTGATCATTTTCAGTGCCGCTGAAATCTGTCTTAAATCTCTTGCCACAGGCTGCTGCTGAAGAAGCAGTTTCAAACAGAGTCTTTCAATATCTGTCTCTGCCTGATTGATCTCTTCATCTGCCTCAATCACCTTCTGTGCCTGTTCCATACTTCCTTCTTTTAATGCTGTTGTTGCTTTTCCGATTGCAACTTCACATAACTCTCCCATACGTGTAAGCTGCTCATTAAGTAACTCCAGCTGCTGATCAAACCGATTACGCATATCCTAGCCAAACCTCCCTGTGATATAATCTTCCGTTCTCTTATCTGCCGGAATCGAAAATAATTTTTCTGTTTCATTATATTCAATGACTTCTCCCAACAGGAAGAATGCCGTATTATCTGACACACGTACCGCCTGCTGCATATTATGTGTTACCATAACGATAGTATAATCTTTTTTCAATTCCATCGCAAGGTCTTCTATCTTAGATGTCGAGATAGGATCCAGTGCCGATGTCGGTTCATCCATAAGGAGAACTTCTGGCTGCACCGCCAGTGCTCTTGCAATACAAAGTCTCTGCTGCTGGCCGCCTGACATTCCAAGTGCGCTGGTCTTTAATCTGTCTTTACATTCATTCCAAATAGCCGCGTCTCTTAAGGATTTTTCTACCAGGTCATCCAGTTTTGCTTTCGAACGGATTCCGTGGGTTCTGGGTCCATATGCAACATTGTCATAAATGCTCATTGGAAATGGATTCGGTTTCTGGAATACCATTCCCACTCTTTTTCTAAGCAGATTCACATCAATATCATGGAAAATATCCTGTCCGTCCAGAAGAATCTGGCCATCGATCCTGCATCCTTCTACCAGATCATTCATCCGGTTGATGGATTTCAATAATGTAGACTTTCCACATCCGGATGGTCCGATGAATGCTGTGATCTTATTCGCTTCTATCTCAAGATTCACATTTTTCAGAGCATGGAAATCACCGTAATGAAGGTCCATGTTCTTGATACTTATTTTACTCATGTATGATTCCTTCCTGTTTTTTCTGATTTATCTCTGCACAGCTGCTATGCTTTTGTAATCCGTTTGGCAATCATGCCAGACAGGGTATTAATCACAACTACCAGCACCAACAGTACTACAGCCGTTGCATAAGCCTGATTCATATAAAGACCTTCACTTGACAGATTATACATATGCACTGCCAGAGTTCTTCCTGAACTCAATACATTCTCAGGCACCTTCGCAACAGTACCTGCTGTATAGATCAGTGCTGCTGTCTCTCCGACGATTCGTCCGATCGCCAGGATCACACCGGCAAGGATTCCAGGTATTGCTGATGGAAGCACGATCCGGAATACTGTACGCAATTTTCCTGCGCCAAGTCCGAAGCTTCCTTCCCTGTAAGAATCCGGTACGGATTTCAATGCTTCTTCTGTACTTCTCATGATCAGCGGTAATACCATGATCGCAAGAGTAAACGCTCCTGCCAGAATCGAAAATCCCCATTTACAAGTATTTACAAAGAACAGCATACCAAACAGTCCATATACGATAGATGGAATTCCCTGAAGCGTCTCTGTTGTAAGTCTGATCACTTCTACAAATTTATTACCTCGTTTTGCATATTCCACAAGGAAGATTGCTGCAAAGATCCCAAATGGAACTGCAATCAGAAGCGATAACAGGGTCATGATCACTGTGTTGATCAATGCCGGCATCAGCGAGGCATTTTCCGATGTATAGTGGAGTGAGAAAATGGATGGTTTCAAATACGGAACACCATGTACCAGCACATATACGATCAGAAATATAAGTACTGCAAATGTCACAATTGCAGAAAGCATGACCAGAAGCATTACGATCAGTGATCCCGGAGTTCTGGTATACGCTTTTAACTTATCTTTCCATGTTACTTCATTACTACTCATAATTCTTCCCCCTCTTCAAAAGTGCTACACAGAAGTTCAGAAGAAGGATAAATACGAAGAGAACTACGCCGGTTGCGATCAGCGCTTCTCTGTGGAGTCCGGATGCATATCCCATCTCAATTACGATATTGGCTGTCAGTGTTCTGACTCCTCTGAAGATTCCTTCCGGCATTCTCGCTGATTACCAGCCACCATGATAACAGCCATCGTTTCTCCGATCGCACGCCCGATTCCAAGCACAATGGCTGCCACTACTCCGGATTTGGCTGCCGGTAACACAACGGTAAAGATTGCTCTTTCGTGTGTTCCGCCAAGTGCTACCGCACCTTCATAGTACTGTGTCGGAACTGCCCTGAGTGCAGATTCCGTCAACCCGATGATCGTTGGCAGGATCATCATTCCCAAAAGAATGGATGCCGTGATCATACTGCTTCCGTTTCCACCCCGGTGAAGTGTTCTTCCGATTTCCCTTACCCATGGTACGAGAACTACAAGACCGAAAATCCATAGACAACAGATGGGATTCCTGCCAGAAGTTCTGTTGCCATCTTCAGTGGTTTATAGATTGCTTTCGGACAGTAGAATGCCATGAATACCGCTGTCAGGATTCCGATCGGTACACCGATGATAATTGCACCAGCCGTTACATACAGACTTCCAATGATCATCGGAAAGATTCCGTATATGTCATTCTTTGGTTTCCATAATTCACCGGTCAGGAATTCCCCGAATCCGATTTTACTCATTGCAGGAATTCCATTTGCAAACAAGAAAATACAAATGAGTGCAACCGCCAGTACTGAAGCACAGGCGGCAACTGCAAACACTCCCTGCATGAATTTCTCTGTCCATGCTTTTGATTTCATATTATTTCACTGCCTCATCCCATGTGGTTGCATCACCAGTGTAAATTGTCTTTACCTGATCACTGCTGAGTTCATCTGTTGTATTGTTTTTATTTACAATAACTGCAATACCGTCTGTAGCAATTACCTGGCTGTCCAGTTTATCTTTTTCTTCATCCTGTAATTCACGTGATGCCATTCCGATATCATAACTTCCGTCGATTGCTGATGTCATACCTGTTGTAGAGTCTGTAGTCTGAAGCTCAATCTCTGCTCCTGTATTAACTTTCTTATATGCCTCGATCAGTTTTTCCATAACCGGTGATACGGAAGAGGATCCGCCGACAACAGCTTTCCCGGATGGCTTGCTTCCCGCATAAGCTTCTGCTGAATCGTCTCCGATATATCCGTTGTCTGAAATCACCTGCTGTCCTTCTTTGCTCATGATATAAGCGATGAAGTCTTTTGCCACTTCATTATCTGCACCTTTCTTTGTTGCAATGTTAAATGGTCTGCAGATTTTATATTTTCCATCTTTGATGTTCTGCTCTGTAGCTTCTTCTCCGTCAATCTTTAAAGCTTTTACTGTATCATTTAATGATCCGAGTGATACATAACCGATTGCATAATCATCTCCGGCTACTGTTGTAAGCATTACAGATGTGCTGTTCGTGATCTGTGCATCATCTGTTGTCATATCAACTTTTTCGCCGTCTTTCTTTTCTTCAATCCCGAAAAGTTCAATGAATGCTCCTCTTGTTCCTGAACCATCTTCTCTTGAAACGATGGTGATATCATTTGAAGAATCCCAGTCGCTGCTCTTACTATCTGCTGAACTGCTGTCTGATGAGCCACTGTCTGATGAACTTCCACATCCAACTGCAAGTCCTGCTGTCATTGTTGCTACGGATAAAATTGCAATAAACTTTTTCAATTTCATAATCATACTCTCCTTAGATTCTTGATTTTTCATTCATGATTTATTTTGTCTTTGTCCTTCCTGACAATAGCTATCATAAATGGCGTATGTTAAATCCGAAATCTATTGATTGTTAAATGTATGTAAAGTGTATGCAGGAATTGTTTAGAAATGTAAAGTCAGATTTTTCGTATGTTGGAGAGCTATGAATGCTTTCAAATTGAATTTCTGGTTTTTTCATGCTATAATTCCTCTACAGGACTGTCCAGAAATCTTTTCCTGGATATGTTCTCATTACATATTATAAAACGGGAAATAAATAGAGCTTATATTATTAAAAAAGAAAGAGGATTATAATTCTATGTGGATTGCAGATCAATGGAAAGATTATGAAGTAATAGATTGCAGTAAAGGTGAAAAATTAGAGCGTTGGGGAAAATATACTCTGGTCCGTCCGGATCCTCAGGTAATTTGGGATACTCCGAAGACGGAACGCGGCTGGAAACATATGAACGGTCACTATCACCGCAGTAAGAAAGGCGGCGGAGAATGGGAATTCTTCAGCTCCCGGAACAGTGCAGATTCATTATAAAGAGCTTACATTTAACCTGAAGCCTTTTAGTTTTAAACATACCGGTCTTTTTCCGGAACAGGCAACAAACTGGGACTGGTTCTCTGAAAAGATCAGAAATGCCGGAAGACCGGTCAAAGTGCTGAACCTTTTTGCTTACACAGGTGGTGCTACTCTCGCAGCAGCGGCAGCCGGAGCAAGTGTGACACATGTAGATGCATCCAAAGGTATGGTTGCGTGGGCAAAAGAGAATGCAGCTTCTTCCGGACTATCTGACAGACCGATCCGCTGGCTGGTTGATGACTGTGTAAAATTCGTAGAACGTGAGATCCGCCGCGGCAATCACTATGATGCCATCATCATGGATCCTCCGTCATACGGACGTGGACCTAAAGGTGAAATTTGGAAGATCGAAGATGCAATTCATCCGCTGATCAAACTGTGTACACAGATTCTGTCGGATGACCCATTATTCTTCCTGGTCAACTCTTACACAACCGGACTGGCACCGGCTGTTCTGACTTATATGCTTGGAACGGAGCTTAAGAAATGGAACGGACATGTGGATTCACAGGAGATTGGGCTTCCGGTTACGCACTCTGGGTTGGTGCTGCCTTGTGGGGCTTCTGGAAGATGGGAAGCAGTTTAATGTTTAAAGAACTGATCACCCGGGCCTCCATAAAACAGGGGAAGTCTTTCCTGTTCAGATTCCGTCGGTGAGACAAAAGTCACAGAAACAGATGGCCTCTCTTTGCTCTGTTCTGTGACTTTTTTCTTCACTATCATTTAATGAGTCAGATAAAACTCCTCTACATCTTTCCTCTGTGGAATTGCCGGAATTCAGCCTCTTTTTCCCTGCTTCAGATCCTCAACAATTTCATTATACCGTTTTTTATTTAACCGGTAGAAGAATAATACTACAGCCGTAACAATCCACAGAATGCCTGGGATGGTTGTAAATGCATGTTTCATAATACTGATAACCGTATCATTTTGTGTCTGATTTGCCACGTATCCATATTTTCCAAGTAATGCCGCAAGCATTGCTGTACCAATTGCCATTCCTATCTTATTTCCAAGAGAGACAAATGCATACTGGAATCCATCGTTTCGAAGTCCTGTTTTCCATTCTCCGTATTCCACACAGTCCGGAATGATCGCATAAATTGCTGTATTAAATCCAGAGAAAAAGAACTGTGTAACACCTGCCAGAATATAGAATACAGCTGCCGAATCTTTTACGTTAAAGAAGTACATTGCCAACATTGAAATACCTGTTAAAAAGGCAAATATCGAAGCTGTTCTCCCTTTATTATTAAGTTTTCGAAATACTGGCTGAAAACATGCAGCACCGATAATGGAAGGAATGATAATGCACATAGAATAAGTGGTATAATAAGATGCATTTCCTTCTACATATGTAAAATAATATAAAATGTCAGCATTTCTTCCATATAATGTAAATCCGAATAAAACTTGTCCGATCAAAGCAAGTATATACGGCTTATTCTGCATCACAGCTTTTAACTGTACTTTAATTGATATTTTTTCTTTTTCCGGAATTGTCACCTGCTCCTTCGTCTTCGCAAAGCAGAAGAAATGACACGCTGCAAATATGCAACCATAGATAATCGCTACAAATAAATATCCACTCTTTGCACTCTGACTTCCCAGCTTTCCAATCAAAGGGACCGTAATAATATTAATAATTCCGATTGCGATCATAGCTGCAACTGAACGTGACGTATTGATTTTTGCCCGTTCATCAATATCCTGTGTCATTGCACCGCAAAGTGTTCCATACGGAATATTTACACATGTATATCCCAGTACAAGCAGACAATATGTAATAACCATATAAATAATCTTTGCCGTATCTGACCAATCCGGATGTGCCCAGAATGTCAACATTAAAAGCACGGCTGTAATAGGTGCCGCAACAAGCAGCCATGGACGATAACGTCCCCATCGCGTTTTTGTCTTATCCGTCAGACCACCGACGATCGGATCGTTAATCGCATCCCAAAATCTTGAAAATAACATCAATGCTGAAACAGCCGCCATACTGATTCCAAACACATCTGTATAAAATATCATCAAAAAATTACTTACAAACATCCAGCTGAAATTGCATCCGACATCGCCAAATCCATACGCAATTTTACTGATCAATGGCACTTTCCCATTCTTACACTCGTTTCCCATGGTTCCTCCTTATCAGAGTTTATGATAAAACTTCTATTCTCTCCTGATCTAATTTTTATTCCTGTACATTAATGATTACTTTCATCGTTGTTTCCCGGTTATCATCAATATACTGATAGGCTTTCAGATAATCCTGGAATGCAAATGTTTTTGAGATCAGTGGTCTTAAATGAACTTTTTCTTCATTTACAAGTCTGATTCCGTCAACATAGTCATCATGTCGGTACATCATTGTACTCTTGATATCCAGTTCATGATCATTTGCCACCGCAAGATCAATCTCTGCCATCCCTGCAAACACTGCAACTAACACGATAATACTTCCTTTTCTTGCATACTTGATTGCCTGTCCCATTGTAATATTATTTCCTGCACAATCGTAAATCACATCGGCTTTATCCGGTCCAAATGCTTCAATCATTGCCTCACCAAAATCTTTTTCTTTTGTATTCACACAGACATCAATTCCACATTCTTTTGCTTTATCCAGACGGAGGTCACTGACGTCAGTAATCATAACTTTTGCTGCTCCCATTCCCTTCGCTGCCTGTGCTACAAGATTACCGATCGGTCCTGCCCCAAGTACAGCAATGTTCATTCCTTTCACGTCACCAACCTGCTTTACTCCATGAACTGCAACAGCCAGCGGTTCGATCATTGCACCTTCCTCATATGACATTTCTTCTGGGATCGGCGTTACTTTCGATGCATCTACTGCGAAATACTCTGATGCTGTTCCGGTTGTCTGGAATCCCATAACTTTTAATTCCTCACATAAGTTATATTTTCCGTGTCTGCATGGATAACATTTTCCACAATATACCTGTGGCTCAATTGTTACTTTCTGCCCTTCATGAAATGCTGTAACATCTTTTCCAATTTTTACAACTTCACCGGATACTTCATGTCCCTGTGTTACCGGATATGATGTAAATGGATGCTTTCCGTGATATACATGAATATCTGAACCACAAATACCAATATTCATAATCTTTACTAATACCTGATCATCTTTTACCTCCGGAACTGATACTTCTTTGAAAATAATCTCTCCTGGTTTTGTCATTACCTGCTGTAACATAATGTTTCCTCCTTTAATCTTTATTTTATCTTTTATTAAATGTTTTATTAAAGTAATTACATTATTGTACATCGATTCTATTTTGTCAATATATGAATGCTTATTTCTGCTTGTTGCACAAGTTTTATCGACTTCTTTTATACATATTTACCAATATCTTTTTACAACTCAAATAATAAGCAGACATTGATATCTCTAAACCTTGCAACTTCTCTTGCATATTATGGTATCTACAACACCTGTCACCGGCAACTTCTTCCGAACGCACGACAATAAAAAAAGAGGTAAATATTCAAAGTCTGCAATCATTACAAACCTTGAATTTCACCTCAGTTTTTTATTCTTATTTATTTTTATACAACATATCTGTTCTATAAATGCTGTATATATTCAGAGAGGAAATGTTTTGCCGCTCCGACAGCTGATGCCTCTCTCTTATAAGAACAATTTTTTAAATAGCGCACATCGTGTTCAAAACCATTATACGCCATCACTTTTTCCCCCAGCGGTATCATATACTCTGATAAATAGCCCCCAACTTCTCCGCCAAGTATGATATCTGTGTCGTATGCCATCCGCAGATTGGAAATCAGAATAGCCAGATTATCCAGATACTGATTCCATTTTTCCACAGCTTTTGTATTTTTCTGTTCCACTTTTTTCATAAATTGTTCCAGTGTCATTTCCTGCTCTTCATCAGTCAATGCACTGGCTGCACAATAGGCATCTGCGCATCCTGCTTTTCCACAATAACATTTCTTTCCTCCCGGCACCAGGATTATATGTCCGAATTCTCCTGCTTTCTGATTCTGACCAGTTACGAGTTTCCCATTAATAGAGAATGCACCACCTAATGTATTGTTGAGCGAAAGATACACCGCATCCTGATACTCATGCAGATCTTCTGCCATCATTGCAGCATTTGCATCATTTGCAAAATATACCGGATAAGAAAATGCCTGTTCCAGAAAACTCAGGCTGAAATTATCCACTTGCAGTGTGTGAGATTTCATGACCAGTCTATTCTCCTGATCAATAATACCAGGGATTGAAATTCCAATTCCTAATATTTTTTCCCGGTCTTCTACATCTTTCAGAAAGTTTTCCACCTGTTCTGCTACTTCTAAGCAATAAGATGTTTCTGTTGAAAATTTTAATCGCATCCGGACTGTTTTTTCTATTTCATACTGCATATTCAGCAACACAATTCCCAGATGATTTGCTGTAATCACTACACCAACTGCATACTTATATGCCGGATTAATCCCTATCCGCTTTGCTTTACGCCCGCCGGTAGATTCATATTCTCCTATCTCGATGACCATATTCCGCTCAATCAGTTCATTTACATTAGAAAGCACCGTCGGCATACTCAAGCTCAGATTCTGCGCCAGTTCTGCTTTTGATGCAATTTTATTATTGATGATATAGTTTACAATTTTAGATTTTGTAATATTTCTTTTTTTCATTTCGTCCTGCCATATCAGACCTCTTTTATAAATTATATTATAAAAGTATCTTAGTCCTTTTTTGTTATTCTGTAAAGAATAAATCTGTTAATAGCTCAATTCCATATCTCTATTACATCCGCTAACGAATCACAAACCCGATATGTAAGTTTCCGTATCTCCTCCGTCGGCTGTACAAGATCCGGCACCATAATCACTTGCATTCCGGCCTGATGTGCTGACAGGATTCCACCCGGAGCGTCTTCAAAAGCCATACAGTTTTCCGGCTGCATTCCCATACTTACACTTGCTTTCTGATATATCTCCGGATCCGGCTTGGCTTTCTTTACCATATCTCCGCAGATCACACTGTCAAAATATGCATCTATTCCGGTTCGGATCAGATTCCTCATGGCATACTCTCTGCTCGAAGATGTCGCTACCGCCATCTTATACCCCTGTGCTTTTCCGTATGCCAGCAGTTCTTTTGCACCGCTTTTCAAAGGAAGACCTTCTTTATCCACGATTTTCCAGAAGTTATCCCGTGTCAGTTCTCCAAACTCTTCGAACGGAAAATCTTCCCTGATATATTTCCGGAAATATTCATTCCGACCTGTGCGGTTCATTCCAAGTGTATGATAGATAACTTCCCCCATATGTTGGATTCCCAGTTCATTACCAGCGATCTCCCATGAACGCTGTACAATTCTTTCGGAATCAAACAGCAGACCATCCATGTCGAATATCAATGCTTTTATATCCATTTTAGAATTCAATGCCTCTTCCAAGTGCATCCTTCAGATAATCCGCAACTTCTTCTAATTTATGTATGGCTTCCATCTTCTCTTCAAACTCGTCCCCAACAGATTCTTTATTAATAAGTGCCTGCTGGATCTTCTTTACATCTTTGATTAAATTCTCTGTCATATCAAAAGCCCCCTTTTTATTATCTGGCAGGAAATTTACTTTCCGATATTCGATTTATCTAATGTATGATAATTATAGCATAATTTTTTTACTTTTCTCTGAAGTTATGTTACATTTCAATTAATTTTTATATATTGTCATTTTTTTTAAATTTGTTCATGCATCATTCTGATAAATTCTTCCATTACACGTGTTTTGTACTTGTGTGTTTTGTAGTAAAAGAAGACTTTTCTCTTCGCTTCTTCTCCATCTAATTTGTAATACACCAGGTTTTCAAATGTCGGGAGCTGGCTTACCAGGATATCACTGATGAATGTTGCTCCAAGCTGCGTAGACGAGGCCATATATGCTGTCGACTGCTGGTTGAATTCCAGCACGATATTGGGCTTAAATCCGACGTTTCGGCACAGCCTGTCTCCTCTGGTTCTGGTATCATTTCCCTGGGTCAGCATAATAAACGGAAGATCCGCAAATCTCCCTAACGGAACTGCCGGATATTTCCGGCTCAGATACTTTTTACTCTTGATATTCTCATAAGAAAGCTGATACTCTTTCAGCTCCTCATTCACAGAAAAATGTTTCGGAACCGCAAGTAATATATTTTCTTCGCAATATAATTCTTTATTATATAGAATACTGTCATAGTGATAATTATCAATGACAAAATCCAGCGCATTACTGCCCAGCATTTCTTCCAGCTCGGCTGTATTCCCCTCGATCAGCTGAATATGTACATCCGGGAATTTCTGATTGAACTTGGTGATCAGAGACGGTACCACATATGCGGCGAACAGCGTACTTGCTCCTACAGCAAGATTTCCTGTCTTCAGACCCGCCAGGTCATTGATGTAATTCTCCACCCGCTGTTCGATCTGGGTATCTCCTCCGCTGCCTCGATATATACTTTTCCAACCTCTGTAAGCTGGAGCGGTGTTGTACTTCTGTCAAATAACGGTTCCCCGATAATCTCTTCAATCTTTTTGATCCTTGCACTCAAAGACGGCTGACTGATGTACAGATTCTGTGCCGCTTTGGTAAAACTTCTTTCTTTATATACTTCATAAACATATTTTTTCCATGTAAACATACACTAAACCCCTCATATTTTGCTATCACCTGCATCCCCTTTGCCAACGACAGCCATAGTCAAACTCTTATAATTATTATAACACTATAGATATTGGATTATCTATCCCCACGGGCGTATCATTATATCGACGAAACAATTATTCCAATATGAATTTGGGGTTTTATTGGAATAAAGATAAAATATAAGATACAAAGCGGGGAATAAAATTATGAAACCAATATTACGCGCCGAGCGCATGAAACCAGTACACTCTGATATCCGTGGTCCATTATTCGTAGAAGCCATGAAACGCCAGAAACAGGGCATCGATGTATTAAAATTAAATACCGGAAATCCTGCAACCTTTGGCTTTGGCCTGCCTGACAGCATCAAGAATGCACTGATGGAACACATGCAAGATGGTGTCGGCTACTGTGACTTCAAAGGAATGCCACAAGCAAGACAGGCAATCTGTGACTATGAGACCAGTAAAGGAATTACAGGAATCACGCCGGATGACGTATTTATCGGTAACGGTGTCAGTGAAGTTGTATCTTTCGCTTTAACACCTTTATTAAATGATGGAGATGAAGTCTTGGTTCCTTCTCCTAGTTACTCCCTCTGGGGCAATTCCGTATATCTCGAAGACGGTAAACCGGTCTTTTACACCTGTGACGAGAAGGCCAACTGGTATCCAGACATTCAGGATATCCGTTCCAAAATCACAGAGAAGACAAAAGCAATCGTCATCATCAATCCGAACAACCCGACCGGTGTACTCTATCCAAAGGAACTCCTTCTTGAGATCATCCAGATTGCAAGAGAATCCGGACTTCTGATCTTTGCAGATGAAATCTATGACCGTCTCGTTATGGATGGTAAGCAGCATATCTCTCTTGCTTCACTGACAGAGGATGTTCCGGTCATTACATTAAATGGTCTGTCCAAATCACACTGTCTGTGTGGATACCGTTGCGGATGGATGGTCATCAGCGGTCCAAGAGAACTGACCGAAGATTACAGACAGGGAATCATTCAGTTAACTTCTCTCCGCCTGTGTGCCAATACCATGGCTCAGATTGTCATCCCTGCTGCTCTTGATGATATGGAGACTCCTGCTTCTATGATCCGCCCAGGCGGCAGAATCTATGAACAGCGTGAAGCAACTGTTCGTGAACTCGAGAAGATCAATGGCCTGTCATTTGTAAAAAATGACGCTGCATTCTATGTCTTCCCGAAACTGGACGTGAAGAAATTTAACATCACAAATGACAAACAGTTTGCTCATGATCTGCTGGATGCCACCAATATCCTGCTCGTTCCGGGCAGTGGATTCGACTGGAAAGATCCGGATCATTTCCGTATCGTCATGCTTCCGCAGGCAGATGTCTTAAGTGATGCGATCCGCCGGATGGGAACATTCCTTGACGGATATAAACAGAAATAATATGAACATCAGCCATCCTTAAATAGTACATAGATAAAATACATTCCCGGTAAAAATCCAATTTCTCTTTTTTCGTCGATGTTTCAGTTATCCGGGAATGTATTTTTATCTGTTCTTCACTGTATTCCATGCTCCGACTACTTCATTTACGGTACTGACGGTCACAAATGCATGTTCATCTGTTTCGTGGATGAAAGATAATAATTTTCCATATTCATTCTTTTCTAATATCGTCACAACTTCTATATGCTCTGCATGATCCAGGCCTCCATATGCCGGATAAATCGTCGCACCTCTGCGTAATTCCCTTACGATATAATTCTGAATTTTTTCATGCTCCTTTGAAAGAATGGATACTTTCTTACGCACATGGAATCCATCACAGAACCGGTCTAATACCTGACCGTAGATCAACGTACCAACAAGACTTATTACCATTGTCTCCCGATCATATACAAAGATCGCCGTCAGCGATATAAGCACACCTATGATCGTAATACTCTGTCCTATTTTGAACCCAAGATATTTATTGATCAACTTCGCAACAATATCAATTCCCCCGCTGGATGCATTCATGTTAAATAAGACGGCCTGTCCGGCGCCAACCACGATCATAAAGCATACCAGATCGATCACGATATTCCCAGACAAGGATTCCACATGCGGAGTCAGTATCTCAAAAATCCTCAGATACATCGGAAGCATAAGTGATGCAAGAACGGTCTTTACACCGAACTCCCTGCCGATAAAAATATACCCGATAACCAACAGTATCATATTCAAGGCAAAGGTAATTGCCGATACCGGCAACGGAATGATCTTTACCAGAACAAGAACCAGTCCTGACAGACTTCCAAGTACCAGGTTATTTGGCATCATTTCATAATATACTGCTGCTGACATTAAGAACATGCCGCCCAGCATCATAATAAATTCTTTTTTTGTTATCTTCATTTCATTCTTCCTTAATTCAATATTTCTGCACAAAGATGTACTCCTCTTTTTTGTGCAAAGAGGAGTACATCTTTTTCTGAAGGGTGTCTATGCCTAAATCTGTTTCAGGCATATCTATACAATTATCATTGTTTTTATCCAGCACCCGGCGGTTAGTCCACCAATGCCGATAATTTCTTGTCCAGAGCTATCATGATCAGCGCCGCTGCAAACGATACAACCGCAACTCCGATACATGCTACTTTGAATTCAATCTTTCCGCCAAACAGCAATCCATATACCGGACCATAACTCTTTGCTGCAATAAATGTCGCAAATCCCCATACCGACATCATGACAGCCAGATAACGGCTCGGTGAATATTTACTGATAAACGAGTGTCCCAATGGTGAGAAGAACATCTCTCCCATTGTCAGAAGGAATGCGAACACGATCAGCCATAACACGCTTGCCTTTTCCCCACCGCGCATAATATCAATTGCTGCATAGAAGAGATATCCGACACCGATGATTGCAATTCCAAGTCCGGTCTTTCTGAACAGACTCATATCCCCCTGTGGTCTTGCCGCCAGTTTCTTCCATAACGCTGCTGTTACAGGTCCCAGGATAACACAGAACAGTGAGTGGCTGCATCAAACCATGTAGACGGTACCTGATAACCTGCTACTACCCAGTCCATATTCTCTGCCCAGTAAAAATATACCGGCATATATCCCAGATACCAGAAGATCCAGAATACGATGGAGAATAATGAAGCTACAAAGATTGCACCGATACGTTTCTTCTCAATCGTTGTAAGCGGCTGTTTTGTTCCTGCTTCTTCTTTTTTCTTTGCCTCTGCAGCTTTTTCTTCTTCTGTCAGAGTCTTCTTGAATGGAAGCTTTCCAAGGTCACCTAAGAATCTCCAGCATACGAAGATGTACCAAAGTCCTCCGAGAACCATCATCAGTGCTGCCATCTTAAAGCATGGTGCGAATCCCAGTACACCATCTTTTGCAAATACATCCTTATACAGGATTCCCACTAGGAATGTTCCGATGAATGCACCACATTTACCAGTGTATAACGCATGGAAAATGCCGGGTCCATCTGTGATTTGTCTGTAATAACACGTCCGATGATCGCTCCATTTTTGAATAATGCAAGTCCAAGACTTACCAGGAAGATCATCACATATACTCCGGTGGCACTCTTTGCGATTCCGCCGGTGAAATATCCTGCCGCAGCAATAAACATACCAACCGGTGTCGTGTATCTTGCCCCGATATACTTATCTACGATCACTGCCCCAAACAGTGGAAGCAGATAAGAAAATGCGGTCAGGTTCGACTGCATGTTGGCAGCCACCGTATCTGAAAGTCCGAGTCCTCCGGTTGCCACCGAAGCAGTTACAAAAATCAAAATCAGCGAACGTCCAAGGTAATACGCCAGACGTTCAAAAATCTCTGAGCAGGAACATACCCAGAACGCTACCGGGAAGCCCTTCTTTTTTGTCTCCATATTCTTTTCCTCACTTTTTTCTAAATTTAGTCCTTACTTTTTATGTACTTTTATTTCTTCTTCCTTATTTTGTACATATATCCTTCTCTGTCTTATTTTATATCTTTCAAGAATGCTTTATATCCTCTGTAAGCTTCATAAATATCAGCCTTACTTGTCACCTCATACGGTGCATGCATGGAAAGCACAGCAACACCACTGTCAATAACATTCATACCATAATTTGCCATGATATATGCGATGGTTCCGCCGCCTCCAAGATCGACTCTACCCATCTCCGCAGTCTGGAATCCGACTTCATTATTGTCTAATACCTGACGTACTTTTGCGATATATTCTGCATTGGCATCGTTACTGTTATTCTTTCCGCGGCTTCCGGTAAATTTGTTAAATACCAGACCTCTTCCAAAGTATGCGGTATTCTTTTTCTCAAATGCATCGGCATACAATGGATCAAATGCTGCGCTTACATCAGAAGAAAGCATATAAGAATTTCTCAGTGCTCTTCTGACTTTTAATGGATTACCATCTTCGGTAAGTGCCATCAGTTCTGCCACATAATCTTCAAAAAATCTGGAATGCATTCCGGTTGCACCAACGCTTCCGATCTCTTCTTTATCTACCAGAATACAACAGCTTGTTCTTTCCGGATTCTCTGTTTCCAGCATTGCAAAAAGCGAAGTAAATGCACAGACCCTGTCGTCCTGTCCGTATCCGATCACCATGCTTCTGTCCAGTCCGCAGTCTCTCGCCTTTCCTGCCGGCACGATCTCCAGTTCTGCTGAGAGGAAATCTTCCTCTTCCATATCAAGATTCTCTTTTAAGAACTGAACAACCGCTGCCTTTACCAGCTCTTTTTCTTCTTTCTCCAATTCTGCATCGCCTGTAAGCGGCTTTGTTGCAACGAGGATATCCAATCCTTCTCCTTCGACTACCACGCCCGCCTTCTTCTCAATCTGCTGCTGTGACAGATGGATCAGAAGATCTGAAATCACAAGTACCGGATCATCTTCCTTTTCCCCAATAATAATGTCCCGCACTGTTCCGTCTTTTTTTGCAATCGTTCCATGGATCGCAAGCGGAATCGTAACCCACTGATATTTCTTGATCCCACCATAGTAATGCGTATCCAGATATGCCATATCACTGTCTTCGTATAACGGATTCTGCTTTACATCTATTCTTGGTGAATCGATATGTGCTCCAAGAATATTCATACCTTCTTCTAACGGTTTCTTGCCGAGCTGGAACATAACAAATGCTTTCCCCATGCAGTCTGCATATACCTTATCCCCAGCTTTTAATGTAATCCCCTTGGAAATGCACTCTTCCAGATTCTGATATCCCCACGTATCAGCCATTTTCTTTCCAAGCTTTACACATTCACGCTCTGTCTTTCCGATATCCAGACATTCCTTATAGCGGACACTCAGCTCTTCTAATTCTTTCTGCTGATCTTCTGTGTATTCTTTCCACATATTTTTTCGCTGCATCTTTTCTCTCCTCCTTTGTATCTCGCAGTCTTTCTACGAAAAATTGTATCTCTGTTCATACAATATATCCAACGAGAAAAAGGTATGACCTATAAGCAAAGCTTATGTACTATTCCATATTATGTCATATTTATAAAATACAATCTTTCAGCTCAAAATGCAGAGAATTTACCACCAGAAACTTCTCTTGTATATTTAGGTATGCGCAAAAATTACCGGCCGCTTTCACAGTCGATAACTTTTTCTTATGATTTCACTACATTCTGAAGTTCTTCCAGAATCTCTTTTATTTTCTTTTTGTTTCTTTTTTTTCTGTAGAATGCTTTGATCACGCACTCTCCGTCATATCCCGGAAGCAGAAGCATATCTCCATCATAATAAGAGAAATACCGACTGTCTGCCAGTGCATATCCATCGTTAAATTCTACCTTTAATTTCATGGTATCCACATTGTCAACTAATTCTATTCCTTGTGTAAGCAACTGTGGATCATTCTTTTGTCCATTCATTACACTGCATAAATATGACTTTGTTCCATATCTGACATAACGCTCAAGATCCTTTGCTTTAAACTCCGGATGCTCATTTATCGATGATTCATGTCCGATATATGCCCCGATCCGGCTGGATATCAGCGGCTTTTCTCCTATTTCATCCGGCTGCTCCAAATCATTCAGTCCGTATCCAATATAAATATCCAATGTATTTTCTCTCAGCATCCGGCTGCCTATGTAGGAATCCAGTTTACTGAAACGGAAGTCTTTTTCGGAATGCTTATCATTAATCATCTTCTGCATCTTTGCCCAGAATAATTTATTAATCGAACTGTCGATTCCGATACGGAGCACGCTGCTTTCTTTGTATCTTTCTATCTCATTCAGCATCCGCTCATGTATCAGCACCATCTCTCTGGCATGCTCATAGACAATCTCACCTAACTCTGTCAGGCAGATCTCACCATTGCCTCTCTCCAGCAACGTGCCTCCCGCCATCTTTTCAAGAGACGCGATCTGCTGGCTCACTGCCGTCTGCGTCACATAATTTCTCGCTCCTGCTTTTGTAAAACTCTTTAGTTCCACTACATCTAAAAAATATTTATATTTCCAAAGACTCATTTTGCTTACTTCCTTCCGGTAACTGCTTCAGATGATATATTTTTCTATTCTTCTCCTTCAACCAGACGGTTTAATTTCCGGGTTGCTGCCGTGATTAGAAATAATTTTTGTCGACAATCGTCAATACTTGAATGTAATATAGCATATTTTTGTGCGTTTTTCAATATATTATTTATATTTTATATCTATTTTTGTATTTTATGCACAACATTTGTCTTTTTCATCCATCATTCATTTTCCCGGAATCATGCTCTCCAAAATCCCACTATGACTTCTTTATGAAATCAGAAGTCCAGTGAAAACTTCGTGTCTGCTTCCGTCATTCCCTGCTCTTTCAAAAGTCTGTGGATCGTACCCATATAATGATCCGACAATACCCTGCAGATTTCTTCTTTCTTCCTGCTTTTGCATGCTTCCAGCAGTTCTTTATGTATCGGATATTGCCGTTTGATCACTGCTTTTTTGTCCGATGCCAGATTATAACCTGTCACGATATTCCCATAATTCAGACTTTTCCATGCCTTATACAGACTTTTCATTCCGGTCATTCTGATCAGACAGCTGTGAAACTTATTATCATATGAAAACAGCTGATCATATTCATCCACATTCAGACTCTTCATGCGTTCCAGTATTTCTTCCATCTCCTGCAGGGTTTCTTCCGGTATCTTTCCTCCCAGAAGACGCACCGCCATAATCTCATAATTCGCACGCATCAGATAGATTTCAAATGATTCTTCAAATGTGATCTCTTTCACGGAACATCCGGCATTTCTTACATATTCTACCAGGCCTTCATTCTCCAGTTCGCGTAGTGCCTCTCTGATCGGTGCACGGCTGGTCTTTGAATTCCTTT
>ENA-OQHY01000405-OQHY01000405.1-human-gut-metagenome-genome-assembly--contig:-NODE-405-length-24556-cov-4.754963_pt1 | contig 24556 bp, 24 predicted proteins | sample MGYA00242570_ERZ504733 | MGnify/ENA primary metagenome ERZ504733 (study PRJEB26092, sample SAMD00036219) | human gut metagenome | host: Homo sapiens | study: EMG produced TPA metagenomics assembly of... | reverse complement strand
CAGCTCCGGCAAGAACCGTCGCACGGAACATGCCGCTTCGGGCTTTGCGACCGCAGGCGGTCAATGCAGCGGCGGCACAGAGCAGCAGAAGCCCTTTAAAAGTCGTTTCATGATGCCCTCCCCAGCAGTTTTCCGGCCAGACAGCACAGGCCAAACGCCGCCATGTCAACCGCAACAATGGTCGAACCAACCGGCGTTCCGGCCAGGACGGAAGCCACGATGCCCACAAAGGCACAGCTCACGGACAATACCGCCGAGCAGATGGTGACAGCGCGGAAATTCTTGCACAGGCGCATCGCCGAAAGAGCCGGAAAAATCACCAGTGCAGAAATCAGCAGAGAGCCGACAAGGTTCATTGCCAGCACAATGATGACGGCAATGACAATGGCAATCAGCAGATTGTATCCGTTTGCATTGGTTCCGACGGCCTGTGCAAAGGTTTCGTCAAAGGTGACTGCAAAGATCTTGTTGTAGAACAGCATAAACACTGCGACCACGATGATGGAAAGCCCGATGCAGAGCCAAACTTCCGATTTTGTCAGGGTCAGGATCGAGGTAGAGCCGAACAGGGTGCTGCACACATCGCCAGACAGATTCGCCGAGGTCGAGAACAGATTCATCAGCAGATAGCCCATTGCAAGCGCGCCAACGGACACCATAGCAATGGCAGCGTCACCTTTGATTTGGGTGTTTTGTCCGGTATGCAGCAACAGGACTGCGCAGGCCACAGTCACGGCCAGCGTCAGCGGCATATGGTCGGACATTCCCAGCACGGTCGCAATGGCCATGCCGCCGAACGCCACATGAGAAAGGCCATCTCCGATAAAGGAAAACCGTTTCAGCACCAGCGTCACGCCCAGCAGCGAAGAACACAGGGCAATCAGAACGCCCACGATGAGCGCATAGCGGACAAAGGGATAGTTCCAGTAAAAGATCAGCTTTTCCAACACGTTCATACGGCACCGCCTTTCCCAGCCGCAAACAGCCGCCCCTGCGGGCTTTGCAGATACGCTTCCCGTGTGCCGAAAAAGATCGTTTCACCAACATGAAGAATGTGGCTTGCGTAGCAACCGCAGCCTGAATATCGTGGGAGATCATCAGGACGGTAATGCCCTCCTGCTGGTTCAGTTTTTCAATCAGATGGTACATTTCCGTAGTCACTTTTGGGTCAAGACCGGAAACAGGCTCGTCCAGAAGCAGCATTTTCCGGGTAGCGCAGAGGGCGCGCGCCAGCAAGACGCGCTGTTGCTGACCGCCGGAAAGCTCCCGGTAACAGCATTTTGCCAGCGATCCGATCTGCATTTTGTGCATGGCATCCTGCGCAAGCTGCTTTTCCTCTCGACTGTAAAATGGGCGGAGTCCACAACGGCTCTGGCAACCAGACAGCACGATTTCCTGCACCGACGCTGGAAAATCCCTCTGCACGATGGTCTGCTGAGGCAGATAGCCGATCTCGTTCCGGCGCAGGCCATCGCCCATCTCGATTTGCCCGGAAATAGGCTGCTGCAAACCGAGCAGAGTTTTCATCAAGGTACTTTTCCTGCACCGTTTTCACCAACTACACAAAGATAGTCGCCTGCGTGAATCTCAAAGTTCAGATGATCCAGAATGGCCTTTCCCTCATAGCCAACGAGAAGGTTCTTACAAATGAGCTGAGACATGACGGTTCCTTCCTTTAGTTCAGAGCCTGTTTCAGCACATCCAGATTGCTTTCCATCACGGAAAGGTAGGTCGTGCCGTTTGCCACATCGGTGGATGTGGTGGACTGCATGGAATCCAGCGTCAGGATGGACTGATTCTTTTCTGCCGTGTTCTGCACGATGGTCTCGGCGATCTTGTGCTTTGCGCCCTCGATGGTCAGGACGCAGGGCAACTTCAGCTCATCCACCTTCTGTGCAAGGAAGGAGATGGTCTCAAAGCTGCTTCCGTTTCCGCAGAGCAGCCTGCAAACGCGGCATAATAGCTCAGACCGTAATCGTCCACCAGATAGCGGAACGGGAAACGGTCGCCGAACAGCACAGTTTTCTGGGCGGCATTGTCCACCACCGTCTGATATTCGCCATCCAGAGCGGCCAGCTTTTCCAGATAGGATGCAGCGTTAGTAGCGTAGGCATCTTTGTTAGCCGGGTCGATCTCTTCCAGTGCATCGGTGATTGCATTGCAGAGAGTTTCAGCGTTCTTCAGCGACAGCCATACATGCTCGTCATATTCTTTTTCCGCGTGTTCCAGCATATCCTCCTTGATTTCATCACCGCTCATATCCATCGGATAGTAAGTCGGCCAATTCTCCATTTCCTGAGAGAGCGCATCGAAGCCTTCATTCCCGAAATAAATGTGAAAATGTTCCGCTTTGCCCGGAGCAATGCCATGATCACTGAACTGCACATACTTAGGCGCATCAGCATCACCATCGGTTGCCTCGAAGAAATATCGTACTCCTCTGCTGCCAGATTCATAGTCATAAATCTGGTAGCCCTTATATTGATAGGCAGCCGTTGCTTCAACACCGTTTTTCACAAAACACATCGTGTTATTTTCGGCATTGATTGTAATTTTGGAAACATCCGTTTTATAACCCGTTTCGTAATAGGCACGATATTCCTCCGCCGTTTTGTTCCCATTTTCTGCTTTACGTTCCATCACTTCGTCCAGAATACCCTCTTGAAGATAAGGATAAACAGACTGCCACTCACCATCCAATCGGACAGGCTTCTATCCTGCACATCGCTATCGGCAAAGTGGGAATATCCGTGATGATGTCCTTCCTCTGCCTGCATACCGGGCATTGCTTCCTCTGTCTTAACAGTATCTTTCAGCACATCAAGCAGATTGATAACTTTCATATTTTTGTTGGTGGCTTCTTTCAAGGCATCTTCGACCCAGCCATCCGATTCACCGCCCACATAGACGAACAGGTCGCAATCCGAAATTTTGATGATATCATCTGCCGTAGGCTGGTAGCTGTGCAGGTCTACACCGTTGTCCAGCAGCATGGTAAGTTCTACATTCTTGGCATGCTCTCCAAGGATCTGTCGTACCCAGTCATATTCCGGGAAAATCGTCGTGACGATCTTCAGCGGCTTGTTGCCACTCTGCAATGCAGACGGTGCAGGAGCGGACGAAGATGCGGCCTTCCCACAGCCGCCCAAAATACCAGCAGCCAGTAAAAGGCAAAAAAATACAGCGAATATACGTTTGAGTTTTTTCATAGAAATGCGCTCCATTGTTTGATATCAAGAATCATACGGACAAGCATTTCTTAATCCGACAGTTTTACCTTTAGTCGAATCGGTGTTTTTATCAGCAAAAGCGGAGAGCAAAGCGACAGCAAGGCCGCCAACACAAAATGCGGCGCGGGTGTTAGAATGAACGGCCCGGAACCATCTTTTCCGGCGTGCAGGATATTCTCGCAAAGTTTCAGCTGTGCGCAGACGGCGCAGTCTGCCCCGGTACAGTCGTGGTGGACTTCTTCCGCGCAGAATGTCAATGCACCCAAAATGGCCAGCAGGAAACCAACCAGCAGGATCCACGCAGCGCAGCGTTGTTTTGCAGTGCAGTTCATTCCATTGCCCTCCTTTCTTGAATTTGCAACTTGATTGCAAATTGGATTATAGCAAGGCAACATTGGATTGTCAAGTGGAAATTTTTGCGGACACTACGTTTATCGGAAAGTCGTTGTCAAGAGGGCTGGCACCGTTCAGCCCTCTCTCTTTTTACCAAAGTTCCCCTTGTGTTTTCTTGCAAGCTGCCGAAAATATCGTGTTTTCAAAACTTTTTGTTGACACGGCTCGGTTCTTGTGGTAATCTATCCCAACAATTTAATATAACATATTTACTTAGAGTTCTAGCTCGGCTCCCGAAGGAGTCGGAGCAAGTTTTTGACTTTTTTTATCGCTACATAACGAACCCGAACCAAGGCCATCCCGGAAGGGATGGTCAGGTTCAGGTTGTTGTGTGGCGATTTTTTATTGCAAAATCTGGCACCGTACCTTGACAACCGCATGACCGTCTGCATGAGATACACGGCGAAGACCCTGAGAAGGAGAGCCGGAAAACGCCGCCGGAAGGGGGCAGGAAATCCATGCAGAGAGAACGGCTAAACGTTGATTCTTCAGTTACCAGAAAACAATGTGGTCAAATTGACCACATTGTTTTTCTGTAACGCCAGTGAACGGAGGGTCCTCTCCATGTATGTGACAAACGAAGAATGGGAGCAGAACAATCAGGATTATTTGAAAGAATCGTATGAGGAAACGGGTTTTACCACCGGAGGATACGCTATCCGCAAACTCATCTGCGGCGGCTGCGGTCGGATGTTCTACACCACGATCTACACCAAGAAATACTGTCATAGCTACTGGTGCGGCAATCAGGCTAACAATCGGCGGCAGCGGGAATACCGCCAAATGCGCCGTCAGGATTTGGTCTGCCAGTGCTGCGGTGAAAAATTCACACCCAAACGTGCAGGTGCCCGCTATTACAGTAATGCCTGTCGGCAAAAAGACTATCGAAAACGTGTTACAGATGCTGCAAGTGCTCAAAATGAGCACTTGGATAAGTGTAACGCATCTGCCAAATGAAACCCAGTTTCTCACGAATGAGGGAACGGAAATTTATCGACCTGTTACGGAAAACCAAGTGGTCAAAATGAGCACATCGTTTTTCCGTAACGCCTCAAGGCCTGTTGAAAATCAAGTGCCGCCACCCGGCACTTGATTTTATCCGTAACGGAATCAGTTGGTCATTTTGGCCAACTGAAAAAGCCGGACGAGCTGCCCATTCAGGACAGCTTGCCCGGAGTAAGAGTGCAGAGGGGTGCGGGTCGCCTGCGGCGACCTCAAAAGGCCACCGGCCTTTTGAAGCACCGACCGAGCCGACAGGCGAGACCAGCTCTTTGCAAGGGTCAAAGGTGAAACCCTTGCCCAGTGATATGATGCTGTGCGTCATATACTACTGGGTATTATCTGGCGCAAAATGGAAAAAGCCATCACAGTTAATGGCCATTCTTCTCGTTTTATGATAGATGCCTAATGATGTTTCCAGTAGGAACCAGAATACTCTTTTGCCGCAGTCAGATTATTCGGATGCTCACACAAAAACACATACTGCGCATAGCTTGCATCCTGTGCAAAACCGTCCATGTAAAATTTGTTCATATCCTGAACCGGAGGCTTGGCGCTGGCGGTATTGTAAAGCGTTACTTTGTTCGTATCCGATTCACCCAGATCACCAATTTCAAACGTCAACCCGCCATCTATGACGGTCAGTTTTCCATTCAGTGGTGAGCCTCCTCTGCAAGACGGGTCACAAAAGAGTTCTGTACGCGGTATATCTTTCCGGAATAGTCAGACATCAAAACGTGTGCTGCACCAAACTCTCCATAATATTTTGTGTCCGGTCTCTCCTGATACTCCCGCATAAAATTCTCATACAGGCAATTCTCCCGGTACACATCATCCGAATCACCCAGTTGTTCCGCTTTTCCGCGGAGTCTCTGCTGTTCCAATGCTTCCTGCCAACCCAAAAGGGCACGCTCCAGATACATTGCCTGTGTTCCCAACACATTTTCAAGCTGTTCCGGTTTTGTTTGATACAGCTCAATCAACTGCGGCAAAAACTCGTCCTGAAAGGTCTGGAGTTGTAAGGAACTGAACGGATTCTGTTTTCGGATCGCCGTCAGAAGTCGTTGCGTTTGTACATCTGCTCCAGTAAAGTTGCAGGTTTTCAACAAATACTGACAAAGCATTTGCATATTGCCGATATTATCCGTAATGTCGATCCCAATGATTGAAATTTTATCTGCATCTTCCCTGCCACTGTTCCAATCCGCGATCCATTGATACAGTTCATAGTCCTCTTTGGAGCTTGTGCAACGGTCAAGCCAGTCGGAAAAGGAAAGCCTCCCCTGCACCGTTTCATTCTCAAGAAATGTCGTGGCGTATCCGGCTTCCTCTACAAGAACACGCACGCCTTTTTCTTTTACCAGGTACTTGAACAGAACATTGCGGAATTGCTGATATTCTGTGCAGCGATGTGTTTCTCCAAAGAGATAGACCTGCGCATCATCATAGCGGAGCATTTTGGAAATGCCCGCACCGGTAGAGAGATCAATCTTTTGGGATTTTCTCGGGTATAATTCCCCAAAAGTCAAAAGAATGGTTAAAAAAAGAAGCGCACAAACAAAAACTTTTTTCACAAAAAGTGTCTCCTTATGAAAATCAAAGGCGTTTGATTTCGTCACAATCATCGGCCAATATCTACTTATCCGAAATCCAGCAGATGATTTTTAACTGCAATTGTTTCCATTGTTTTACTTTGTTAAGTTTATCGCGCCTACACACTCCTGTCAAGCGGCAGTACTGCGTTCAGAAAGACTAGGGGCTTGTGTAAATCCCGCGAGGGCTGGGAGAGCTTCAAAACCAGGAAGGAAGCGCAAGACCGCAAGATCTCGGTAGAGAAAGAACTCTTGGACGGTACGTTCCTCATACCCGATGCAATGACGGTAGCGGAAATGCTGTACAAATGGATCCCGATCCAGTCCACCAAGCACAAGTGGTCCCCCAAGACCTACACCCAGTCCGTAGCGATGGTGCAGAATCTCATCGTGCCGTATATCGGGAAACGGAAGGTGCAGGAACTGCGAACCTACGACATTGAGAAGTTCTATGCCACCCTTGCCAAGACACCCTGCGGGCAGTATGTGCACGGTGTGAAGCAGAAACTTTCCGAGAAGCAGAAGAAGCGGCTGCTGTCCAGCACCTCTATCCACGAGGTCCACACGTTGCTGAAAACTGTATTCTCCTATGCGGTGGAATGGGACTTGATCCACAAGATTCCCCTGCCTGTGATGCGCCCAAGGTCAACATCGAGGAACGCACCATCTGGGACGAAAAAACCATGCTGGCAGCGTTGCAGACCATCGAGAACCCTGCCCTGCATCTGGCGGTGCACATGAGCATGATCCTTCGCTCCGTGAGGGCGAAATTCTCGCTTGTAGCCGAGTGATCTGGACTTTGATGCCGCCGATGGGCGTGGCACCATCTCGGTCAGCAAGACCATGCAGCGAGCCAACAAGGACGCTCTGGAAAAGCTCGACCCCAATCAGGTGTATCACACCTTCCCGGACAGGCGTGAGGGAAGTAAATCCTCTCTCATCCTGAAAAAGCCTAAGACCAAGAAGTCCAACCGCGTCCTGTATATGACGAAGCCCTTGAAGGAAGAACTTCTTGCATGGTTGGAAAAGCTGAAGCAGGACGAGCAGAACGCCCCGGAAAAGTACAGCAACTGCGGGCAGCTGTTCCGGCTCCCGGACGGCCTGCCCATCGCACCGGAACTGCTGACGAAATGGTACCGTCTGTGGAGAGCCCAGCACCCGGAATTTGAGCAGATCGTGTTCCACGGCCTGCGACACTCCAGTGCCACCTACCAGCTGTTGCAGTCGGAGGGTGACTTCAAGTCGGTGCAGGGCAACACAGGCCATGCGACAGCATCTGTCCTGATGGACACCTACGCCCACACGCAGGACAAGCCCCGGTTGGAGCTGACCGAGAAGATCGAAGCAAATTTTTATTCCCAAGACCTGACCCCGGCAGCACCCCAGCCCCGACAAAATGAAAAGCCGGTGGCAACAAAAATCTCTGGTAAGGAGATCCTTGAAGCCATCCGCTGATGGACGCAGACGAACACAGGGAGTTGACGAGAGCCTTGTTCGCCTAAAATTTCTTCTTTTTATGCAAAGGAAAACAGGCTGTGCAAGCCATGCACAGAAAAGCCCCTGATTCGGGCAAATGTGCAAACGGTGTGCAGAAAGTGTGTAGCAGCTTTCCTGCATAAAGAAAGAACGCCAAATCTTACGATTTGACGTTCAATATCTGGTGCACCTCGCGCACTCATATCCGAACTTTTCTCCGCTTTCACGGCTTCCCCGAAAGCGACCGTTTCTGTACCTTCCTTATAGTTAAAGGTAATAAGCACCTTATCATCATAGAGATAGATGGCATTGATGAAGGTATCCACCAGTGCCTGCCGCTGCTCCGGCTGGGTCATATCCAGCTTGCGGAAGCGAAGCAGCCAAAAGCGGACGAACTCCTCTTTCATCTTTGGCTTAGCCAGCCGTTCCTCTGCAATGCGGGCTTGCAGTTCTTTTCGCTGATCTTCCAGAGCTTCCAGCCGTTCCTTGGTAGAGCTGGTCAGAATGCCCATCTGGATGGCATTCAGCATATTGGTGATGCCGACTTCCGTTTCCTTCAACTGCTTTTCGTAGATGGGCAGGTCTGTGCTTTCCTGATTTTGCAATTCCATGACTTTGGCAATGATGGCATTCATGGAAGCGTCATCTTCCACCAGCTTCATGGTTTCGTTGACCACCAGATCTTCCAGCCACTGTTTCCGCACGGCCTTTTTATCACAGGTCTTTTTCTTCTTGGCGGCGGCACACTTGTAATAGGTATACATTTTCCCGGTGTGGCTGACACCGCTTTCTCCGAACATCAGTGCACCGCACTTGCCGCAGTACAGCTTGGTGGTGAGCAGATAGCTTTCCTCTGCCTTATGACGGGCAGGGGCCTTTTTATTTTTCGCCAGCTTTTCCTGCACCTTGTTGAACAAGTCCTCTGACACGAGAGCCGGGATCGCATTGGGCTGTACCACATCCCGCAAACGCAATTCGCCGATGTACCGTCGATTACTCAGCATCCGCTGAATGGTGTTATAGGACATCTCCCCGCCCATCGAATTTTTGATGTTGTGTGCCTTTAACCAATCCCGCAGGTCCGTCATGGTCGCACCGTCTGCATACTTCTGGAACGTCTGCTCTACATACGGAGCCAGCAGCGGGTCGGGCTGGTAATGCCGGGTCTCATCGATCATGTAGCCGAACGGAATCGTGCCACCATTATAAATGCCCTTGAGAGCGTTCTCGGTCATGCCGCGCACGACCTTTTCAGACAGGTCAGCCGAGTAGTATTCGGCGTAGCCTTCCAGCACCGATTCCAGAATAATACCCTCCGGGCCAGCCGAAATGACTTCCGTTGCCGATACCAGTTTCACGCCGTTTCGCTTCAGCTGAGTCTTGTACCGGGCACTGTCGTAGCGGTTTCGGGCAAAGCGGTCGAGCTTCCAGACAATGATGATGTCAAAGATGCCACGCTCACTGTCCTTGATCATCTGCTGGAACTGCGGGCGGTTATCGGTCTTGGCGGAGATGGCACGGTCAATGTAATGCTTCACCACCGTGAAGCCGTTCTTTTCCGCATAGGCGGTGCATTCCCGGATCTGACCTTCAATGGATTCTTCGCGTTGGTTGTCGCTGGAATAGCGGGCATAGATCACGGCAGTCATGGCAAGCACCTCCTATTTATACATCATTGAACGGTGGAATGTTCTTCCAAAGCAATGTTTCGTATAATTTATATACCACATTTTGCAATGAAGTGCAATAGAATAATGAAATCAACGAACAGCATTTACTTCTTTTTGTAATAAGATACCCACCGACCTATGGTTTTCGCCATAAGCTGGTGAGCATCTGTTCTTCTTGGTCTATAATCACTGATGGCGCAGTAATGGACATCCCGTCCTTGTTGTATCTGGTTAATTGCAGTTTCGGAGTACAACAAAAAAATGAGACAGGCAACCTTTTTCGGGGAAGTCCATCTCATTTTTGTTTTGGCTGTTTTGCAACAGCCCTGTTTAAATCGCTCAAGCTAACCAAAAACAACGGCTGCTTTTCGGAGCAGAGAATTGATTCTGTTAATAGATGCTGTCTTCTGAAATTTCAATTCCAAGTACTCCGAGGATGTCTGCGTTTTTCTGCTGCAAACAGTTCCTGATGGCCTCCTTCAGTTTCTCATCCGTTACCCACAAAGGCATCATTCACGTGGGATGCATTGATGAAATGCATTTTCAAATTTGGTACACAGTTCAAACAATTCCTCATCCACAGCAGTTTGGGGCATAGAATCGTCCGAAAAAAGATCATCTAAAGTTTCAACAGTCACTCTGTCCGGCCTCCTTTCTGCCTTTTGTCAACGTTCTTCCCAGATGGCACGTTCACGCTGCTCACGGTCATAGGTTCTGCATTCTTAATGATCGCGTCGAGCATCTGGTTAAATACTCTTACCGAATTGGGGAAAAGTTTGGTCAGCCGTTGCAGCTTGATGCTATCGCCCATACTCGCTTCAAAAAAGTGTGCAAACGCCTCATGCTCCATGGCCCATGCTCTTGCGCAGTATTCTTCGCTATGACCCCATCCACCACGAACATGGCCATTGGTAGCAAAATTTGCGAGATCCGAACAGCTGTGCCACGCTCCCTCGCAAAGATTGCGCACAGCTCTTTTCCTCTGTTCCGGGGTAGAATTATTATAGCATTGAATTAACCTTTGTCCATCACTGACCAACGCATGGTGAAACGCAGCATTTTCCGACATCAAATTTTGATATCTCATGCATACATGATCAATCATGTGCCCAGTTCGTGGTAGTATGTAGCACCCGCCCCTCGCACGTTCTTCTCATCCTCTGCTGCATTGTAATAAACGCCGTGCTCGGCAGGCGAGTAATGGCTTGGCTCCGGTCCGCTATAATCGCCGTTGAGGATACATAGCTTTTCTGCAAACAAATCAAAGACCTTCCTTGCAGCCGGAACAGCATTCCCATAGCGCTGATCAAGGATCGCATTGTATTTGGGGGAGGAGAAAGGCTTGTCCTGTTTGATGCTCGGTCGTATGCTGGCAGCTGTTTTTGTTCCTGCAGATGCTACTGAAGCAGCCGCTGCTGCCGTTGTTCGTGTAGCACGTCCGATTTGCTCATACTTCTCGACTGTGTCAAGTGTTTTCTTGAGGGATTCTTCCAGTGAACGCAGCTCACCATAGCTGGCTCGGAGACTTGTGACGCTGTCGAGTACGATTGCATAAAGTCTTCTGGACTGCTGGTCATTCCAGCTATGATTGACTTTATTAAACTGCTGCAGGATTCTTTGAATAAAATACCCGATTGCTTCCCGCGCAGCAGTTGTCTGGTTCAATGCATGACGAACCGCAGATGAGTTTACGTTTGTCATCACGAATCACCCTTTACATTGGCAACAACTCGCTGCAGAAAGTTTCGACCTGCTCTGGTGCAGGGCTGACATACGGTTTGAACTGGAATGTATCAGTAGTACCATTTGTATAGTAAACCGTATTGTCATGCAGCGTGGAAACATTCACGTTATCGATCAGATTGAATGCATCCGAATCACTCAACGCAAACACGATTCTCTCCCTGAACTTGTTCAAAATGTTCATGCCAAAGTGCATAGATTCCTTTACCGTCTGATAATCGCTGGAGCAGATGATAAAGTGGATGCCATAGGCTGCACCGTCTGCAATCAGTTTCTGCAATTTTTCGCTAGCATTTCCCAGCACCCCAGAGGCAGGCTGAGCAGAAGTATAGGAAGAGTCTGCGCCAATGCTGGAGAACGATGCCATCAGATCCGCAAACGGATCTCTTTCCTCTACATTTTGCGATTCTGCCGGAGCCACATCCGCAGTAAGAGACGGCACTTGAGCCAGCAGTGCGGCAAAGGGATCGTCATCCGCAGGCTTCGTGGAGAATCCCGTCGGCTCGACAGGGGAATCCGTCGGTTCTGCAGAGAATCCAGCCAGAAGATCAAGCGTCGGATCTTCCACCACAGTCGGCGGGACATCCACTGCTTTGGGTTCTGCTGGAAACTCTATATACTCCGCCTCATCGACCCGGTCACCCAGCAGCATCGTCTGCATCAGATCCAGGAACTGCAGATTTTTGATGACAAACAGCACCGTATCTCCACCTGTTTTCTTTTTGCGCTGCTGATACTTTTCGTAAAGGTCATGGACAAACTGTACGATATCTGAACGGGTATGTGCAGTGTGCAGTTCTGCTACACCATGCTCGAGGCTTTGATAAAAACTTCCGCAGCGGTCATCTCCCACGATGCTGTCGCCATCCACACAGTACACACACGCCCTGCGGTTCAGCGCAGCCGAGAGCAGGAACAGATTGACCGTCCGATCCATCAGTTCATCATTGGAACCACAGATCAGGACATTATGCTGTTTCTTGCGGTCAAACGTCAGTTCAAACGGGTCATCCACCTTAATTTTTTCGCCCATATGCACAGTGACCGTGCTGGTATCGGCAATACCGATCGACCGTGCAGCAAGATAGTCCAGCATCGGCACAGTGCGGGAGCCCTCGAACACCTGCATCGTGCAGGGAGAATCCGCAAACTTCTCACTGATCTGTTTCAGGTAATACTTTTTGGTTTCATCATTGCAGAAAGCGACCCGCAGGCCAACGTTCGGATTGTTCTCTGTGTAGTCTTCGTTCAGCACAGCGGTTCCGCGGGGTCCTTCCATTTTTTTATTGCATCCGAGCAATGGGTATCACCAAACAGATAACGAGTATCATCTTCGCCACATTTAAGGCCGACACGGATACGCATCTGCTCGATCGTACCACGATCCAGCGTCAGGGTCGAAATGATTTTGGTGGATTGAGTCGCCATCAGAAGATGCACGCCGTAGGAACGTCCTTCCGTAACGATCTTCTTCGCCAGATTTGCGCACCGCTCTGCCACCTTGCGGTTTGTTCCGCTGTCAAACAAAATCTGGAACTCATCCATGATGACAAGGATACGGGGCATGCTATTTCCGGTATTGGTAACATAGTCTTCCAGCTTTGTATATCCACCGGATCTCTTGAATATATCCGAGCGATTCGCCATCTCCTGGACCAGATTTTCCAAGATGCTCTCGCCGAACTCCTGCAGTGCATCCAGCGCCAGCAGCTTGATGTGCGGCAACCGCTCCGATTCATAGATTTTGAACTCGGTACCGCCCTTGAAATCCATCAGATACAAATTGAGCTGTTCCGGCGAATAGTTCATCATACTGCTCATAATCAGCGTATGCAGCAGGGTCGATTTGCCGCCACCCGTACCACCGCCGATCAGGCCATGATGCGAAGTGCCCTCGCCAAACACCATGCTCACGACCGAATCGCCATCGCCGATGCCCATCGGCAGCTTCAGTACCTTGGCTGTGCTGCCTGGAACGGTTCCGGCGGAGGATTTCTTCAAAATGGATGCTCTGAACGCTCAGTTTTTCGACTGCCTTGTGATATTCTACCGCAAATTTTTCCAACTGTCCGGCATCGGGTTTTTCGATCAAACGGACCGAGAGATGATACGGCAGCAGAGCAAAGCCGTTTTCTTTACATTCGATCTGGACACAATTCTTTTCCAGTTCGGCCAGTTTTTCGTCTATGTGGTCATAGCTGCTTGCCACCTCGACCGCAGTATTCCGACACAGAACGACATAGATGCCGCACCTGTTTCCTTTCTGCATAACAGAGGACAGCAGTTCCAGACAGCGAGCGTCCGCATTCAACGGGAAATCATACAGCATGAGCAATGTAATCGCTTCTGTACGTCTTGGATTGTGCGCATTATAATCCAGCAAATCATCATAATCAGGCGGTCACGGATAAAATCAAGCGTCTGTCCTTCCAGCTCTTTCAGACAGCTCAGCAATTCTTCTGTCCGGGACATCTGCGTGACAGCCCTTTTGTAGGAATCCGGCATTTTATTGACGAAGTTGGACAACATACGGACACTTCCGCCGCCCTCTTTCGGATCAAAGATACAGAAGCGCACTTTGGATGCCGGGCACTTCCGAAGGAAGCCCCAGATTACGCGATATGCTGCACTCTGCATATTATCGTGCTGCGCCTCAGCTCCGATTACCTCCAGATTGAGTGGATGATGGAGATTAAACATCATCGGCAATTCCACACGGCTCATATCAATAGAGTGACCCGGTGTTTCCGCGCGGAAAGCACGCACGATTTTTTTATAGCCGATGCTTTCATCAAAGATTTCGGCCGGATAAGCGATCTGGCCCATGCAGAACAACTCCGGGAAAGTTGTACTTGCCGACTGTTGATCAAATGGCTCCTGAGATATCTGTTTCCATTCAGTAAGGTTCTGAATGGAAACATCCAGCTCTGCATCATCTTTCGCTTCGACCAGCTTGCGGATAAACGGCGAGAACGCAATGCCCCGGTTCTGCATTCCCTCAAAGATAAGCATATACTTACTGAAGAAGCGGTCGAAACCGGCTTTATCCGGCATCAGATGATAAAGCAACGGCAAGCCGCGCTCCGAAAAGCTCTGCTGATCCTGCTTGATGACCGCTGTTAGAGGCTGTATCGTCTGCAGCATCTGCCGGTAGCTTTCCTGACGTGTGCCTGGCTGCGGCGGCGGGCAAATGATCATTGTATAAATGCCGCACCGGCTGCCATTACGCAGAATATTGCGCACATCCGTAAGAATCGAATCGCTGATATTGCGAGGGAAATCATACATCACGAGGCAGCGGACTCGCAGGGTCTCTTCCGGGTGTTCCCTTGAATAGTCAAAAATACTGTCGTACTCTGTTCCGAGTTTGTCCATCAGGGTCGTCTCGATTTCTTCGTTCAACAGCGCCAGTTGTGTAGCGATATCCTCTGCCGTAAAGCAGATCTTTTCACCGAACAGTTCTGGCAGACGCTTGCGAGCATCAAAAAAAAAGGTCCGACACTGGTTCCACGGTTTTCAGGATCGATCACCGTGATTTCCAACTTTGCCACAGGCTGCTAGCCAGAACACCAAACATCCATGCATGCGACAGTTGCTTTGCCTTTTCCGGGAAACGAGCGTCCGACATCACAAGGAGTGGTTCAGCTCCTTTACATGCCATCGGAAGCGGAAAGCGAATCACATCGTTAACCATCATATGGGCACAGCGCTTTTTCAGAAGGGACAAAAGCTTTTTATTCTCGACCAGAAGCAAAAGAGGATAATCCGTAAAGCTCATCCAGAGGATTCCATCTGCAAAGTTTTTCCCGCTGTTCACTTTCACTCTGCGCGATTCATAGTCCATTCCCGTCTGCGCCAGAAAATCAACAAATTCCTGCGGGAACAGTTCATCCAGTTCTCTCTGCAGCTGCGTTTCATCGCTCTTGTTCTTGATGCTCTCCTGATTATCAAACTCCTGAATCGTAGACAGGAAATTAAGTGCCAGAGTCTTTTGGTCCTGCTCGAACGCTTCTTTTTTCATCGCCAGCTCATCCTGCGTAATTTCCGGCAGCAGTTCACTGACCTCATTCACAAATTTATGCACCGTATTTCTCAGCACAATAAGGCTTTCGTAGTCTTTCTTGCGTTGTGCCGAAAACAAAAAGTGCAGATCATTGATCAGAAAAGGAAGCATGGACTCACGATATTTTTTCGAGATCTGGCCATAGTCCCTGCGGATTGCCTCAATTCCCTCCATCAATGCAGTATAGTTTCTGTATGCCTGGCTTTCCACGCCCGCCAGTTCGGCTTCCTTACGTGTTTTGGTCTTGCTGTAGTACTTGTCAGAACTCATCAGCTGTTGATCCATTTGATCCACATCTTCAAGGATTTTCTGTGCATCCTCAAACATTTTGGCCGACTGACGTGACAGCGTCTCACATTCCTGTTTGTACACCTTTTCCCGGCGCGTCTTTTCCGCATTGTTTTCTGCGACGATCCTCGTTCTTTTTGCCTGATATTCTCTTTCCTGCGTGACGAGCCGGGGGTCCCATTTTTCAATGAAACCATTCAGTTCCCCGATCAGAGCAAATACTTCTGCCTGCGTCAAAGCATCCATCGTGTTCTCCTCTCTCTCAAGACATCCTAATGATCTTCGATTTCATACCGACACTGTCCTGGGCACTTTTCCGAATGGAAACCCACCTTGAGCGAGGTGGTGACCTGCAAAGGATAGCTGAATATCTCTACCATTTCCCCGCCAATCTCCGGGTCGCTCGTGTTGCACACCAGCGTGTACTGCTTCAGGGTGTTCAGCAGACGAGGTCGGTAACCCGGCTCCGTCATGTTCAGGATATCAAGGCACAATTTCACTCCGATGCAGGTGATAAAATTGATATCCACTGAGATGCCCGGCTCAAAGCGAACTCCCTCAATATTCTCCTGATTGGAATAAACATGATGGTTTGCCTGCACCCGTGCCGAAAGTTCCGTACCCTCGCCCAAAGCACATGCGTAGCAGGGCATCCCCCTGCCCGGGATATGATAGAAAATTTCCCCGGCATAGGCACGCTCCCAGAATCCGACCGAGAGAAATGCCGCTCCGTAATAAATGCTTATGCGGTTTGCGTAGACATCTGCTCCACGGTTATCTGCACAGCCCACAAAAACGGTTTCCCCTTTTACACAAAAATCATCCAGCACGGCCTTTGGAATGTTCTGAACGATCCCCTCAAATATCTGCACATCAACTTGAGGATTGATATTCAGCAGCTTACGCTTCAGTGCATTTATCTTAAGGTCTCCGACATCCTCAATACCACATTGGTGCCGACAGATATTGTGATATTCCATTACATCCGGGTCAGCAAGCAGAAAATGGCCCACACCTGACCGCGCAAGTTCCATTGCTACAAGACTTCCAACTGATCCACACCCCAGGATCACTGCCCGTTTGTGATCCATTTTATCCGTTTCCAAAATACCTTTGTTGCGGGAAAATATATTCTGGTGCAATTCATAGGGTTCCGCTTTAATCGGTTTTCCATCGAAATAGAACTGAATTTTTTCCTGTCCTGCGACCCCGCAAAAACCTTTGGCGTTCGGTTCAGAGCTTCCGGAAGGATCCGACCCAGAAACTCTCCACGATCTGAGAGCTCCGGTGGAAAAATATTGAAGATAGCAGTGTCCTTGAAATATTTTCCTCTCACCAGCCCCGGGCGTGCTTCTCGCATCTGCGCTGCTGAAAGGAATACTGTCTTTTCTATTTCTTCCCCAAAAAAATTTTCCAGCATATCAATTACCCTTTCTCATGCCAAACATAACAAAACGTCTGGTGATTTTCTCCATTCGCCCGTTTTCTTTCGGTAGCTTTCCATTTGATGTGTCATGTGCATCATTCCATGCTTTTTCCAAATCTCCGGAATGATAATAAAACACCTTTTCACGCCACGCTCCCAGCATTTTGTTTTCTGTCAGGTCTGTAAAACGCACAGATTCGTTTTCGTTATTGCTTTCCGGCAAAAGCCATAATGTATTCTCATTCCATCTAACCCGCACAGAAATATTTTTCTCCTGCAAAAATTCCAAATCAGCATATAAGAGATCAAGCATCCGGGTCATCTGCTCCTCCGAGACCACTTGCTTCACGCCTATAGCCGGTGCGGTAATCTGCATATCAAGGTAGGACGATACTTCTTCCATGAAATTCTCGATGGATTTTTTGTCGGATGTTCCTCCTGCTTCCGAACGACCACATTTCCGCCGCATAAGAGCAAGTGAATCTTCTACCGAACGATACTCCAGAAGCTCCTGTGGAAACCGTTCATTTCCTATCTCATAGGAAATACGCCGATAGTTCCGGTATGCCTGTCCCACATGATAGACCGTCATACGGAAATCCGGATCCAGATTGACCAGAATCGAGATTGCTCCCTGCGGTCGCATAGACGCATAGACGTGATTGGTCTGATCATCTGTCCCCGAGAACTGGTCAAAAGACCCCGGATGGCGATGCCACAACCCGATCAGTTCCATCCGTTCCTGATAAATTGCAGCGACCTTGTTGATCAGGTGCTGGACATACGGCTGATCGTATTCAAAATACGCGACCTCAAAAACCGAATTCGGACCGGGGTCGATGGACTCTACAACATACCATGTATCTCCGATCACTTTGCCAAGGAACAGACCGCCCGTTTCTGTCTGTATCTTTTCTGCTGTCTCTGCCATGACCGCCGCTATCGCCCGCTGCGAAAAGACCACTTCCATCTGCTCACACCTCGTTCTAAACAAAAACACTCATCACCCACCGACGTGAGTGATGAGTGTTTTTCAATACTCAATAATTGCCTTCAAGTGCAACATCATCGCTGATCTCGCCATTCATCCACATCTCACACAGCAGAATCCATTTGCAGGCCCAGCTGAGAGAGGACGCAGCCGAAGTCGAACGTGTCATACCAGTCTTGAAGTATTTCGGATCCGCAGTACAAATAAAATATTCTTCATTGCGTCCGAAATTATCCCGATAGATATGCGGCAAGCCAAGGCCGAAGCCATGTCTTACACAATTTTCGTAACTGCCATATGTTTCCTCAAGAATTGGCATCATGCGGGTCGCGATATCCTTCAGCCGAGGCTGTACCGGAAGGATCTGGATCGAACCGCCATATTCCGATGCACCTGCATGAGGATGATCGTTTTTATAGATCAGCATCAGATCCCAAACCATACCGTCCGGACCAGCGGGCTGCACTTTGCCACGCCAGTACAGTCTGCCAGAACCATCGGGAAGCTGATGGATTGTAAATGACGGAAAGAACTTGTTCATGGCCTGGACTTCTGCCCGATAGAGGTCGGGATCGCTCTGATACCAGTAAAATGCCATCGTTACTCCCTCCTGCCTTAAGCAAGCTTACCCTGCGGAACCGAAATTCCCGGACGGGTAGGGTCATCCGATTCGCCCGGCAACTGGACCTGGCCCGTGGGCGAGACCATAACGGTCTCACCGCTATGGATTGCTTCCTGCAATGCACGACGACGTGCAGCGACCACATCATTGTTATCCATACTGTATTAACCTCCTGCTGAAATAAGTCGTTTAATACGACAGTATTTTTTGTCCTTGCCAGACAATCAGGCTGCAAAGCTGCGGATGATCTCGCCGTTCTCTGCAATCCGGGTAGTGCAGCCGCTGACAAAGGCCTCTGCTTTTTCCTCGCCCTGTTCCTGAACCATGCGAGCATAAGAGTTGTTGTACAGCTCGCTGCCCTCATTCATCAGATCTGCCAGACTCATACCGCGATTTTCATTCATCACACGGCTGTACGTCATGCGATCCTCGATTGCCTGCAGAGCCGAACTGTCTTGCTCAATGATACCGGATGTCCGCTTGATATAGGTAATATATTTGACCGTATTCGTAATGGTCTGGAAGATGCACTGTATTGCAATAATGAATACCCGAACAATCAGGTAAATAAGCGCCGAGACCCATCCGTCACTGCCAGAAAAGCACATTTTAATAGCTTCCCAAATATCTGCAAGGAAGACTTTCAGTGCACTCAGGAAAACTCCGCCAACACAACCAAAGATGATGCCCGCCCAAAGTGCCGTGCCAAAACCATCCGATATCCCTTCGCTGAAGCCCATGATAAAGCCGATCACGATACCAATAATTGAAAGTGTGAACTGGAACTTTATCGTGTTAAGGTTTTCTGTTAATTGCTGCACATTATCCGAGACCAGTTTCTTGGTGCAATCATAGCACAGCACTTTACCGGCATACTCGCCACCAGCTACGCCAAAGGAGTCGCAGCAATAGTGGCACAAATTTTTACCGCACCGTGCGCAGTGGCTACCACCCTCTCTTCCGGGTGGTAGTAGCATCCCGGATCCATGTTGGATGTCGTAGGGGGTGTAAAAGTCTGCGCCTTCTTGCTCTTACCGTCAACTCCCACCTTTGGTGCATCACCTATAGGAGTTGAACGTCGGAATATCATTTTCCGTCGTCATTTTCTTGTTTTCCGCACTTGTGAAATCGTTCAGATCCATTTTTGATTCCTCCATAATGATTTTGTTTTATCCATTAAACTGGTGGCTCTGATAACTCCGTACCAGTTCCTCCAGTTGTTTCAGCTTTTCCTGTTGCTTTTTCAGGTCCGCTGTCGGTGATTTGACCAACCGGGCAATCTTTTGCATCACCTGATTGTAAGCCACCGCCTGGTTATCGTTCCAATCTGCCGAAGGACGGAAATTCGTGCTAATCTTTTCACTGAGCGTATCCAGATTACGCACTGTATCCGCAAGCGTCTTTTCCATGTCCTGAATAGCAGAAACGGATGCGTTCATTGCCATTATATCCAACCTCCTTTTTATAAACCGACATCAGGTCTCATATTTTTCAACCAAAGCCGCAAGCTCCTGCAGCCACTTTTGACAGCTTTCAAGTTGGGGGATTGGCTGCAGAATTGCAGTGCAGCTATCCTCGACGATTTGTCCAAGATTTTTGTACTGCTCATCCTTCCATCCAGAGCCAGCACTCATATAATCACGCTGGAGCTGCTGAGCTGTAAGCTGCAATTCATGTGTACATACGCCGCAGGCATTGATTCCGTTTTTCAAATCCTGAATCTTGACTTGTGCGCTTGCCAAAAGAAACACATCCTTTCATTTATCTATCGAATTTACTTAGCAATACTGCATATAAAGTTCCACGCATTGGATACAACTGTCTACAGACTGCATCGTGACCTGCCCCTGCTGTGCTGCCTGCGCCTGAAATACTTGCATCGACTGCTGATACTCTCCCAGTGCGCTGGACAAAATGCTCATCTGCTGTTGCAGACGTTCCAGTTTACCCTGATACTGCTGTAGCCGTCTCTTCTGGGATGCAAGTTCCTGCTCTGCACGCGCTTTCTGGCTGCGCTGCCATTCCTCTTGCTGCTGGAGCCGAGCCTTCTCCTGTTCCATTTCTCTTACAGCATTTTGAATCTGTGAAATATGTTCACGGCATCGCTGTAATTCCTCTTTCAGTTGCCGAATACGCTGTGCAATCTGGCTCTGTCCATTTTCATCACTTGTTGAGACGTTTCCAATCTTCCGCAGTTCCTCTTGAATTTTGGCTACACGCTGTTCCAGCGTTCCAATCGTCTCACGTGCTTCCTTCCCCTGTAGCTCCAGTTCCTGAATCATTCTCTCGCTCTGCTGAATCGACTGTTCCAGTTCCTGAATCTTATTTTCCAGAGTTTTAACCCTCTGCGTCAGTTCTTCGACTGTCTGCCTGGTCTTATTCACAGACTTCGATGCATCGCTTTGACAGGACTGATTATGATTTGTAACGGTATAGGACATCGGCGCAGCTTGATTTTTGAAATCCTGTAGTGCCTGCTTTACTTTTTTGAGACCTTCTACTGAAACTTGTGTCATACAGTTTCCTCTGAACTATTTCTCAATATTGTTCTTGGGATATTTCAAAGAACCGTTCTGCCGCCTGTGCTGCACGGTTGCCACTATCCAGCACACGTTTTGACTTTATGGAAAGTCCCTGAATCGACCGAAACAACATCTGGTAGTTCTGATCTCCCCATGAAATAGATGCCGCTCTGACCCCCTGCACCATATTCTGCACTGCACCGGAAAAGTTTCTCAGATCCTGACGGATCACTTGTGCCTGATTTGATTCCATCGACGTTCCCCCTCTTTATAATCGCCTTCAGCAGTTTCCATTAGAATTTCTGCCTGGAATTTTCCTATGCCATTGACAGAATGGTTCTGTACAATTCGACCTTTTATTTTATTCTGCCACATTAGTTCTGTACTGTCAAGCCATTTTCAACCAAATCGAGGCTTTCTATCTGGAACATTTAAATTCAATTCCCTGTATGCTTTCTGATGAGGTGAAAAAATGTGGACTATGCAAGCTTCCTTCGGCAACGAATCACAGAACTTCGCATGAAACGCAATGTTTCAGAGTATCAGATGAGCCTAGAGCTAGGACAAAACAAAAATTATATTCAAGGAATAAGCTCCGGAAAAGCACTTCCATCCATGACGCAATTCTTTAATATATGTGATTACTTTTGCATCACTCCAGAGCAATTCTTTAGCGACCACGATCGACCAGAGCTAATCGATGCCATCTCAGAGGGAATACAAGAGCTTTCCGACGCAGATTTAGAGCTTCTCCTTCTCTTCATCCGTAGATTGCAAAGAAACATATAGTTACAATATGGCTTTTGGGGCATACTACACAAATAAGTCCTACTACCACCGCTTTACCACAATAAATTTTGCAAAACCATCTTGACGCGCCTACACTTCCATGATACCCTTTATTCCAAATCTTGCTGAAAGTGGTGGTTCTCACCGTGAGAACCACCACTTTCAGCGGATGATTGCCTGGAAAGAACGTACCGCCCCGCAACACACCCGATTCATTTTGCCGCCGATTCACCCGACAAAATCATCGCTGCGCTGCGTGGGCGGTATTTTTCTTTTCCGGGGAAGATTGCACCTTGAAAATTTCATGAGCCGTCCGAACGTGATACCGGCTTTTCAGCCAACGCCGCTGCACAAACAGGGGTAGGAACTTCGTTCGGAGCAAACGGTGACCCCATTACATGAGCAGCACAACCTCTACTTGTTTTTTGCGTCTTAACAATTCGGAAACAATTACCCAGAAACGGTTTTGAGCGCAGCGGTAGAGGGCAAGAACCGTCCCGTGGCCACAAATTTTCAATTCTTGAAATGTTCTGTCCATCCGGGACTTCACTTCTCAAACTCTTGCGAGTTTTCCAAGTGATCTTGTTGGGGCGTGCCTGCCCCAAACCCTGCTCATGGTTCGCACCTGACGGTGCGAACAGCAACGGCGTGTCGTGCTTTACATAACTTCACCGAGGAGTTATCGAACAGACAGGAGGTACAATGACCAAAACGAATGTTCAACCGTCCCCTAGCAATTCCAAGCACCACGACACGCCGAACAACAAAACGCACGTCATCAAGTTCCGTGTGACAGCGGAGGAAAAAGCGTCACTGGAACTCACTTGCAAACTCCTGAATCTCTCCCTCTCCACTTTTATCCGCCGTGCCATCCACAACGCCAAGATCGAGAAAACGGTCATCGTTGCCAGTGGTGGCGAAGAAACTCTGACCGCCGTTTCCACCCTGCTTGCCCAGTGCAACAAGGTGGGCGGCAACCTCAACCAGCTTGCAAGGCACTTCAATTCCGGCGGTGCAGACACCGAGCAGATCCGGGCGAAACTCCTTGACGAACTTGCAGACCTGACCGCATTTCGCTGCACGCCGAGAAAGTTCTGGGTGAACTGTATGGCAACGCTCAAGCATATCGCCTCTAAAAACTCGGACTACACCGCCATCGAAGCGTACCTCTTTACCAGCACGATGCATTCACCGGGAAGCAACTTCTGGATGAACAGGGCAGACCGAAGCTGCGAGAATCGTACATCCTCGATACACTTGAGTGCGGCGATTTCTCGTTTGCAACGGCCTGTCTGCTGGCAAACCGCAAGTATGGTAAGAACACCCAGCATGGTGATATCAAAAGCCACCAGTATATCATCAGCTTTGACCCCAGAGATGCAGCCGACAACGGGCTGACGATGGAAAAGGCACAGGCCCTTGGCCTGAAATTCTGCGAAGAAAACTTCCCCGGTCATCCTGCCATCGTCTGCACCCACCCGGATGGGCACAACCATTCGGGAAACATCCATGTCCACATCGTGATCGGCAGCGTCCGAACACGAGAGGTGGAGCGCAAGCCCTATATGCAGAAGCCCCGCGACTGGCTAGAGGGCATGAAGCACTCCAGCACCTCCCAGACCATGCGGCACCTCCGTGTCGAGGTAATGGAGCTGTGCGAAAGTGCCGGACTGTACCAGATTGACCTGCTCAACGGCTCGAAAGAGCGCGTAAGCGAAGCTGAGTATTGGGCAAGGCGGCGTGGGCAGCAGAAGCTCGACCTTGCAAACGCAGCCTTTGCCGCAGCCGGACAACCACCCCAGCAGAAGAAGTTTGAAACCGTAAAGGACATCTTGCGGAAACAGATTTCTTCGGTGCTGTACCGTGCTACCAGCTTTGAGGATTTTTCCGATAGGCTCTTGCAGCAGTACGGCATTGCCGTCAAGGAAAGTCGCGGATGCCTAAGTTATCTGCCTGCTGGAAGAACAAAGTTCATCCGAGCGAAACATCTCGGTGACAAGTTCGAGAAAGAACTTGTGTTTGCCGCCTTGAAAGAAAATGCTGAGCGTAAGCGCGCGATTCAGTTTATGCCTGACCGCATCGGGAGGCTGGTCGATATTCAGGTAAAGCTGAAGCAGGGCAAGGGTATCGGCTACGAGCGTTGGGCGAAGAAGCACAACCTCAAAGCATGGCACAGACCTTGATTCTCTTAGAAGAAAAGGGCTTGACCGATGAGACCGCCTTGAACCAGCGCATCGCCGAACTGGAAACCAAGTATCACGACTCACTGGCGGTGGTGAAAGACCTCGAAGGTCGCATGAAAGCCAACAAAGAGCTGCGCTATCACGTCGCAGCCTACACCAACACCAAGAACATCGCACAACAGTTAAAAGCCGCAAAACGACCCGCAGCCTTTGAAGAACAGCACCGTGCAGAACTGACAGCATACCGGACGCAGTAGCCTATCTCAAGGCAAACAACATCACAAAGCTGGCCAGCCCGAAAAAGCTGGAAGCCGAGTATGCGCAGCTGGCATCCGAAAAGGCAAAGTTCTACGAGCAGTACAAGGAAGCCAAGGAAGAACTGTTCAAGCTGAAAACCGCAAAGCAGAATGTTGCGTCCTTTTTCCGGGAGGAAGAACAGACGCAGCAGGAGAAGATAAAGGAGTGTGCGTATGATCAATCTGAAAATCGACCTGAGTTCCAGTTCCCAGATCCTCCACTTGACCGATGATGAATTCCAAGAGCTTAAGCAAATAACCATGAAAGTGGGC